>CEOK01198428.1_pt1 | contig 12568 bp, 10 predicted proteins | sample 427001 | NCBI WGS metagenome assembly CEOK01 (sample SAMEA2591108, study PRJEB7988) | marine metagenome | isolation source: saline water (ENVO:00002010), including | reverse complement strand
TGTTAGTTTACAGAGGTCAACTGGATGATTCAAGACCTGGAAATGGAATTGATTGTGATGGAAAAGATTTAAAAAATGCTATTGAATGTCTCTTAAAAAATAAAGACAATATTGCTCTGCAAAAACCTAGTATTGGATGCAATATCAAATGGAAGTAAAATTAAGCAGCGGAAATTAATTCAACCTCAAATATTAAGGGGGCATTTGGAGGGATAACACCACCAGCACCAGACTCTCCATAAGCTAAATCGCTTGGTATTATAAAGCTTGCTTTATCTCCAATACCTAAAAGAGAAATTCCTTCATCCCAACCCTTTATAACTTGACCAACCCCAAGAGTGAATTCAATAGGCTGATTTCTTTTAAATGACGAGTCAAAAACTGTCCCATCTAATAACATTCCTTTGTAATGAACCTTTACTTTTTGACCTTTTGTTGGTTTGTTTGAATTTTTATTGTCCAAAAACTTATACATTAATCCAGAGTCAGTTTTGGAATAACCATTAGATAGGTCTTTTAATAATTTTTCCATTCTTTTCTTTTGTTTATTGATTCTTTCCTCTTTTAACTTATTAAAATTTTGAAAAGCCTTTACGGGATCAAAAGACTGGGCCTTATCTCCAACAGCATTGATCTTAATATTAATGATTTCATCGTCTTGAACAATTGAATTAACAACATCTAATCCGTCTATAACATGTCCAAAAACAGTATGTTTATTGTCAAGCCAAGGAGTTTCAATGTGAGTAATAAAAAATTGACTTCCATTTGTGGCAGGTCCTGAATTAGCCATTGAAAGGATGCCCGGTTTATCATGTTTTAAATCAGGGTTAAATTCATCATCAAACTTATAACCAGGATCTCCAGTACCAGTACCTATAGGACAACCTCCTTGAATCATAAAATCATTAATCACTCTGTGGAATTTTAATCCATCATAATAAGGTTTACCCAGCTCCGTATTTGAATTTTTTATCTTACCAATCGATAAGCCGACAAAATTACCAACGGTTCCAGGCGATTTTTCAAATTCAAGCTTAATTTCAATAACACCTTTAGATGTTTTGATTTGAGCAAATAAACCTTCTTTCATTTTTATTAATTTTTGGCAAATATATTAACTAATTCGCTAACTCACTTAAAAATTTAATCCTATAAAGTCTTAATTCAAATTCGTCAAATTCACCGTCAAATTCTTCTAATGCTAATTCAATACTGTCAGATTCAGATTCTATAAAATAATCATACATTTCTTGCTGCTGATCCTCATCCAAATATTCTTCCAAACAATAATTCAAGTCTAGTTTTGTTCCAGAATATACAATTGACTCCATTTCTTTTATAAAATCCATCATATCCATTGATTTTGAATCTGCTATATCGTCAAGAGATAATTTTCTATCAACACTCTGAATAATATATAATTTAAGTGACGAATTCTTTCCCGAAGATTTAATCACAAAATCATCAGGTCTTGAAATATTATTTTCAACAACATATTTTGATATCAATTCAATAAATACTTTTCCATATTTCTTTGACTTCCCTTCACCGACCCCAAAAATGGAGGATAACTCATCCATTTTAACAGGATATTTAAGGGTCATTTCAATCAAAGATGGATCTTGAAATATCACATAGGGAGGAACTGAATTTTTGTCTGCAATTTTTTTTCTTAAATCTTTTAAGAGCAACATCAATGTTTCATCCCCTAAATTACTAAGTTTTTTAACATTGGTTATTTGATTAGAATCTTTAAAATCTCTATCATAATATATTTCAAACTTAACAGGATTTTCTAAAAAACTATGTCCTAATTCAGTAATACCAATAGACCCGTAATTTTCAATGTTTTTGTTCACATAAGACTCTACTCTAGCATGCCAAATTAAACTTCTCCAATATGAAGCATCTTTTAATTTGCCTATCCCAAAATTTGAATTCGAAATAATGTTGTGCGAGTTTAAAAGAGCATTACTTTGACCAATTAGAATACTAACTATATCTTTTTGTTTATAAATAAACTTAGTATCAATAAGTAATTTCAAGACAGATTCAAGGTCTACACTAGCATCAATTGATTTTTTTGGATTTTGCATGTTATCATCCATAAGCCTTCCCTCACCAATTTCAGAGTCAAAATATTCTCCAAAATAATTTAATAAATATTTTCTTCTACTTAATGAGGTTAAACAATAAGCAGTAACTTCCTCTAAAAGTAATGATGCAATATCTTTTTCAGATTTTGGCTTTGATTCAAGAAATTTTTCAAGCTTCTCAATATCCTTGTGAGAATAATAAGCTAGACAATGACCTTCTCCACCGTCTCTTCCTGCCCTACCTGTTTCCTGATAATATCCTTCAAGACTTTTAGGAACATCATAGTGAATAACAAACCTAATATCTGGCTTATCTATACCCATTCCAAAAGCAATTGTAGCTACTACAACGTCGACATCTTCCATTAAAAATTTGTCTTGATTCAGATGCCTAAGTTTTGAATCTAATCCTGCATGATAAGCAACTGCTTTAATATTATTGAGAATTAATAATTGTGCTATTTCCTCCACTTTTTTTCGACTTAAACAGTAAATTATACCAGACTTACCATTATTTTTCTTGACAAATTTGATTAGGTCTGAATTTACACTTTCTGTTTTTGATTTTACTTCATAAAAAAGATTTGGTCTGTTAAAGGAAGACTTAAAAATATTTGCATCTGAAATTTCTAAATTTTTTAAAATATCTGACTGAACTTTAGGTGTTGCTGTTGCTGTAAGTGCAATGATTGGAGTTTTGCTGTTAATCTGATCTAAAACTGATTTAATATTTCTGTATTCAGGTCTAAAATCATGACCCCATTCACTAATACAATGTGCTTCATCAACAGCTAAAAAAGAAATATTTATTGATTTTAAAAATTCAATATTTGATGATTTTGAAAAAGATTCTGGAGCTAGATATAAAAGTTTCGTCTTTTTTTCAGTAAGATCTTTTTTAACTTGACTGGTCTCTTGCGATGTTAACGAAGAATTTAAAACATGAGCAATGCTATCTTCTTCTGAAAAACCCCTAATTGCGTCAACTTGATTTTTCATTAAAGCTATGAGAGGTGAAATTACAATAGCTGTACCTTCCAAAAGTAATGCAGGTAATTGATAACATAAAGACTTACCACCACCTGTTGGCATAATAACAAATGTATTATTTGATTCGGTAATATTTAGTATTATATCTTCCTGAGGCCCCTTAAACTCATTAAATCCAAAAGTCTTTTTAAGACAGTTGAAAATTTTTTCTTTATTACTCATTAAATTCGCACATATGAGATTAATGTAACTTTAAGTTAAAACATTCTTTTTTCATTTAAGAAATTCTTTAATAAAATTTTTGTTTTTTTGCATAATATATAAGCATTCTAATTTTGGATAAAAAAAGTATCATAGAATTTGCAAAGGAAGTGATTAAACTTCAGTCAGAAAGTATTAATAATATTTCTAAATATATTGATGAAAATTTTGAAAAAGCAATTCAAATAATTCTTAAATCAACAGGAAGAGTTGTGGTTACAGGAATCGGAAAAAGCGCTATAATTGCTAATAAAATTGTAGCAACCTTAAATTCTACGGGGACCCCTTCAATATTTATGCATGCTGCTGATGCAATTCATGGTGACCTAGGAATAATTAAAAGGGATGATGTTATTATTTGTATTTCAAAAAGTGGAAATACGCCTGAAATAAAAGAGCTAGTTCCATTTATAAAAATGAATAATAATCAGTTAATCGCTATAACAGGTGACAAATCCTCTTTTTTAGCCAAAAACTCCTCTGTAATACTAAACAGTTTTGTTGAGGTTGAAGTTTGTCCAAACAACCTTGCACCAACAAACAGTACAACTGCTCAGCTAGTCATCGGAGATGCCCTTGCTGTCACATTGGTTAAAATTAAAGGATTTACAAAAAATGATTTTGCCAAATTTCACCCCGGTGGAAATTTAGGAAAGAAACTAATTTTAAAAGTAAAAGATCTTGTAGAATCTAGTTCAATACCCTCAAATAAAACAAATGATTCAATTAATGAGGTTATTATAGAAATTAGTGAAAAAATGCTAGGCATTACAGCTGTATTAAATAAAGAAAAGATAGTTGGTGTGATCACTGATGGTGATCTCAGAAGGACTCTTTTAAATCATAAAGAAATTAAAAATTTAACTGCTCGAGATATCATGTCTGTGAATCCACAAATAATTGATCATGAATCATTGGCTGTTGAAGCCTTAGAGCTAATGAGAAAACATAAAATTTCACAATTAGTTACTACAAAAAATGATAAATATCACGGAATTCTTCATATCCAAAGTTTAATTAAAGAAGGAATAGCATCATGAGCAATGGTCATGATAACATGTCATTTCTTGAACATCTAGAAGAGCTTAGATGGCATATAATTCGCTCATTAATCGCTATCATCTCAGTTGGTTTTGTATGTTTCTTAATGAAGGAATTTATTTTTGATACAATTATACTTGGTCCAAAAAAAATGAGTTTTCCAACCTATACATTTTTATGCCAAGCTGCAACTTTTATCGGAGTAGAAACAACTTTTTGTGGTGATGAATTCCCTTTTGTTATTCAAAACAGGACCATGGCAGGCCAATTTTCAGCTCACGTAATGACTTCAATAATTGCTGGATTTATTCTTTCTTTCCCATATGTTCTGTATGAATTTTGGAAATTTATCAGTCCTGGGTTATTGGCAAAAGAAAAAGCACGATCAAGAGGCTTTATATTCATCTCTTCATTACTCTTTTTCATTGGGGTATTGTTCGGGTATTATATAATAACTCCTCTGTCAATTAATTTTTTAGGTACCTATCAGGTGTCTAATGAAGTTTTAAACGAATTTGATCTGGGATCATTTATAGGTTTGGTTAGGTCATCATCCCTAGCCTCAGGAATCATTTTTGAATTACCAATAATAATTTATTTTTTAACAAAAGCTGGAGTAGTTACTCCAAAGACTTTAGTTCAATACAGAAAATATGCCCTGGTTTTAGTATTGGTATTGGCAGCCATAATCACCCCACCAGATGTAGCTAGTCAAATAATAGTAGCAATTCCTATCGTTATTTTATATCAAGTAAGTATATTTATTTCAAGAATTGTTGTAAAAAATCAATCAAAATGATCTTAAAGGCTCAAAATTTACTTAAATCATACGCTGGCAAAGCAGTTGTTAAAGATGTTTCTCTCAATCTTAAACAAGGGGAGATTGTCGGTTTATTAGGTCCTAATGGTGCAGGTAAAACTACATCTTTTTATATGATAGTAGGTTTGATTAAACCAAACTCAGGATCTATCTTTTTGGATGATAGAGAAATAACCAAATTTCCAATGTATAAGAGAGCACAAAATGGGATTGGTTACTTAGCTCAAGAATCTTCTGTATTCAGAAAAATGAGTGTTGAAGATAATATTCATAGTGTATTACAAATGACTGATCTCACGAAAAAAGAACAAAATGATAAAGTTGAGTCCTTACTTGATGAATTTGGATTACAAGCCATTCGTAAAAGTCAGGGAGATTTATTATCCGGAGGAGAAAGAAGAAGAACCGAAATTGCTAGAGCACTAGCCACTAGTCCAAGTTTTATATTATTAGACGAACCTTTTGCTGGAGTTGATCCCTTAGCGGTAGAAGATATTCAAAAAATTGTTAGAGATTTAACCAAGAAAAATATTGGTATTCTTATCACAGACCATAATGTTCAAGAAACCCTTGCAATTACAGATAGAACTTACTTAATGTTTGAAGGAAGTATTCTTAAAGACGGCAAACCTGAAGAACTTGCGTCTGACGAAATGGTAAGAAAAGTATACCTGGGTAAAAACTTTGAATTAAGAAAAAAAACCATTTAAGTCTTTAGTTTGTAATAGGTACCTATTGATATTAAAATATACAAGCCTAAAATAATGGGTATTGCATAGATCCCATATATTATAATTGAAGGAACTGAGATAAAAATTATTAAAAACCGTCTTCTGTTTCCGATAAATTTAAGGCTCTTAAACTTGAAATTTAAAAGTTTTAGGTTTGAAACTAGTAAAAACCCACAAATCAGAGTAATAAATATGATTACATTATAATTTGATATCATGTCAGAAAAAGCAGATCCGTCATTGGAAATTATAGAAAATGAATAAATTAACATTGTATTGGCTGGAGTTGGAAGGCCTCTAAAAAATTTCGAATTTGTTTTAAGTGTATTAAACTTAGCTAATCTGTAAGCTGAGCAAAGAGTAATCACAAAACCCGTGAAAGGGACAAAAGAAGAAAAAATTGAACCTACTGAAGCTGAAGTTGCATCGAGAAACATATTGTAAAGAAGTACACCTGGGACCAGGCCAAAACTAACCATATCAGCTAAGGAATCTAATTGTAAACCCAATTCAGACTTAGCATTTAATTTTCTAGCAATATATCCGTCCAAAAAGTCTAAAATCAGACAGATCACTGATAAAACAAAAACATATTTAACTTCTATATTATTTTCTACAAGTAGTAAAACAATTATACATCCGAAAAAAAGGTTAAGTAAAGTGATTGAATTCGGAAAAAATCTGAGATTCATTTTTTTAGTTTAATTAATCAAAACTAATAATTTATAATCGTAAAATATTAAATTAATTACTTAATTAAAGTTTGAAAAACAATATATAACTTTGAAATAGGTTATTAATCATATGAATAAATACATATTAATTATCTTTTTTTTAATTGGTCATCTATTATCCGCACAGAATAGATCAAAGTATTCAAACGAATTTTTAAATATTGGAGTTGATGCAAAATCAATCGGTATGGGCAATGCAGTATCTTCAACCGTGGATGATGTTAATGCGACCTATTGGAACCCGGCAGGATTGATTAATATTGAAAGAGATGAGATCTCATTAATGCATTCCAACTATTTTGCTAACATTGCTAACTTCAATTATATCTCCTATGCTAAAAAAATTGACAGTGAATCAGCTATGGGTTTTTCATTAATTCGATTTGGGGTTGATGACATAATGGATACAACACAGCTTATTGATAATCAGGGAAATATTGATTACAATAGAATTGAACTGTTTTCTGCAGCCGACTATGCATTTATTTTTAGTTATGCAAAAAGAAATAAACTTTTAAATTTAAATTTTGGGGTTAACGCTAAGATTATTAGAAGAATTATCGGAGACTTTGCAAATTCATGGGGCTTTGGATTTGATTTGGGTATACAACATGAGAATAAAAACGGATGGAAATTTGGATTAATGGCTAGGGATATTACCACAACCTATAATTCCTGGTCTTTCGATGAGGATAGGTTAAATGATATCCAAAATGCATTGGAAGGAGAAAATCAAGAAATACCGGAAAAAAATGAAATTTCAATACCAAAAATTCAGTTAGGAATTTCAAAAGAAATCTATCTAAGTAGTGATTATTCCATGTTGGCTGCAATTGACTTATTTATGCTCTTTGAGCAAACTAACGATATAATATCAACAAGCTTTGCAAGTATAAACCCATCTTTAGGCTTGGAATTTGCATATTCCGAACTTGTGTATTTGAGATTAGGTTTGGGAAACTTTCAAAATGAACTTCAATTTGATTCAACAACAGAATTAAGTTTTCAACCCAATTTTGGAATTGGATTTAATCTTCAAGATATTGAAGTAAATTATGCATTTACAGATATTGGTAATCAATCTGCAGCACTTTACTCCAATATATTTTCTTTAAAATTTAACCTTAACCTTCTAAGATGATTAGAGTTTGCTTAATACTATTTTTTCTTTCAATTCAGAGTCTTTATTGTGTCAACAAAACTAATGGAATAAAAACATCTTTTGAAGAAACAAAAGTAAGTATCATATCAATCGGGGAAGGATCTAGTTTGGCAGACGCTTTCGGACACACAGGCATCAGAGTTATTAGTAACGGAAATGACATTGTTTTTAATTTTGGAGTTTACGATTTCTCCGCCCCAAATTTTTATTCAAATTTTGTAAAAGGTAGACCTGTTTACAAATTAGCTGTTCAGAAATATGAAAATTTTAAGGATGGTTATATATATCAAAATAGATATTTAGTTGAGCATGAATTAAATATTAGTGATGAGAAAAAAATGAATATTATTGATCTGCTAGTTAATAACTCTAAGCCAGAGAATAAATATTATACTTATGATTATTTGAGAGATAATTGCTCAACCAGGGTAGCTGATATTTTAATTGATAACACAAATAACTTATTTAAAATAGAATCTTTAGATAAAAATCATAACGAAACATTTAGATCACTAATTCATGATAAAATTTCTAAAAATTCATGGGCTGCATTGGCAATTGATTTGTGCTTAGGTGCAATAATTGATAAAAAAATCTCAGTTAGAGAAACTTTTTTTATTCCGGAAAAATTAATGAAATATATGGATGAGCTCATGATAGATTATTCAAAACCAATCACAAAAAATATTATTTTTTCACCTGATTCACCATCGAAATATAATGAAGGATTTCCAAAACCTTTTCTTGTAAATTCGATAATCTCTCTGTTGATTATTTTACTTACCTATTTTAATTTTAGAAACAATTCTTGGAATAGGTCAATAGATCTTATCATTTATCTATTTTCAGGACTTATAGGTGTATTAATAATCTATTTGTGGTTTTTTAGTAATCACTTTGCTTCCGCACAAAACTTTAATTTTTTATGGGCATTTCCTTTTAATTTAGCAGTGGTTTTTGCGTTAATTAGAAAAACCCCTCCTAAGTGGACAATTAACTTTGTGAAACTAAATATAATTTTACTCATACTTTTATTTATACATTGGGCAACCGGTGTTCAAAAATATAATATAACTTTACTACCAATATTTATTTCTTTACTGATTAGATATTCTTACTTAGTAATCCAAATAAACAAAACCAGACATGAAAATTTATAGTAAAAATGGCGATAAAGGGAAGACTTCGTTAATAGGAGGAGAAATTGTTTCTAAACATGATCTAAGAGTTGATGCTTATGGGACAATTGACGAATTAAATTCATTTTTAGGTTTAATTAAGGATTATTCTAATGAAAAAGACATCAATGAAGTCTTATTCAAAATTCAATTAAAACTTTTTACTATTGGATCAATTCTTGCTAAATACGAAACCAAAAAAGAAAACCAGCCTAAAAAACTACAAATAGGTGCTCAGGATACAGTCTTTATCGAATCTCAAATTGATAAAATTCAGAAAGAATTACCAGTGCTAAATAAGTTTATTATCCCTGGTGGTGACAAATTAGTTTCTTTCTGTCATGTTTCAAGAGCAGTTTGCAGAAGAGCTGAAAGAAAAATCACAAAATTAAGTGAATTTACTGAGGTGAACGAAAACATACTTACTTATATAAATCGACTTTCTGACTTTCTTTTTGTACTTGCCAGATATTATACCATGATTTTAGATATAGAGGAATCTTATTGGTAAAATTTAAATTAAATATCTTGCGTAATTCCATTAAAAATTTATTTTTGCAAAAAAAATAATTTGTCATGTATTGGACTCTAGAACTTGCATCATACTTAAGTGACGCTCCTTGGCCTGCAACTAAAGACGAGTTAATTGATTACTCAATTAGAACTGGTGCTCCCTTGGAAGTTGTTGAAAATTTACAATCCATTGAGGACGAGGGTGATTTATACGAATCTATTCAAGAAATTTGGCCAGATTATCCTACTGATGATGACTATTTATGGAATGAGGACGAATATTAATATATAATTATTAATAATTTTCTTCTCTTTATTTCATCACATAATACGTAAACATATTGTATATTTAATCAGTTATTATAACCAATAATGTTAATCATTAATGCTTGGTAAAATTCTAAAATTATTTGTAGGCGATAAATCTAAAAAAGATTTAAAGACTATTACACCCATTATTGATCAAATTCACTCTTTTGAAGATGAAATTGGCAAATTAAGTAATGATGAATTACGAAATCAAACTTCCCTATTTAAAGAACAAATTAAATCATCTATTTCCGATGTTGATGAGAAGATAGAAAATCTCAAAACTGAACTTGAAAAAACCAAAGATTTTGACAAAAAAGAAAGCTTATTTTCGGAGATTGATAAATTAAATGAAGAAGCATACAAGATCAATGAAAATACATTGAATCAAATCTTGCCTAAAGCTTTTGCTGTAATTAAAGAAACCGCAAAAAGATTTGTTGATAATAAAGAGATAGTTGTTACTGCGAGTGAATACGACTTAGAATTATCAACAGAAAAAGATTATGTCAATGTAACCAAAGATAAAGCCACCTGGTTAAATTCATGGGATGCTGCAGGTAAAAAAATTGTATGGGACATGGTTCATTACGATGTGCAACTTATCGGAGGTGTTGCCATGCATCAAGGTAAAATTGCTGAGATGCAAACTGGAGAAGGAAAAACATTGGTTGCAACACTACCCGTTTATTTAAATGCCTTAACAGGTAAGGGAGTTCATCTAGTTACGGTAAATGATTATTTAGCAAAACGTGATAGTGCATGGATGGCACCAATATTTCAATTTCACGGACTTAGTGTAGATTGTATAGATTATCATAGGCCCAACTCAGCAGAACGAAAAAAAGCTTACAATTCTGATATAACCTATGGAACAAATAATGAATTTGGGTTTGATTATCTAAGGGATAATATGGCAAATTCAACAGATGATTTGGTTCAGAGAAAACACAATTTTGCAATTGTTGATGAGGTTGATTCAGTATTAATTGATGATGCTAGGACTCCGTTAATCATTTCAGGTGCGATTCCAAAGGGTGATAAACATGAATTTAATGAACTTAAGCCAAAGATTGAAAGAATTGTTTCAACTCAAAGAAAATTTTTAGTCAACACCCTTGCAGAGGCAAAAGGCCAAATTTCTACAGGAAATGATGAAGAAGGATCCTTTAACTTATTGAGGGTTTTTAGAGGAATACCTAAAAATAAGGCTTTGATTAAGTATTTAAGTGAAGGTGGAATCAAACAACTTCTTCAAAAGACTGAAAACTTCTACATGCAAGATAATAATAGAGAAATGCCAAAAATTGACAAGGAACTCTATTATGTAATTGATGAGAAAAACAACCAAATTGAATTGACAGATAAAGGAATCGAGTTTCTTTCTGGAAAAGATGATCCAAATTTCTTTATCATGCCAGAGATTGGAATTGAGATTTCAAAAATTGAAGAAAAAGGTTTGTCAAAAGAAGAGGAAGCCAAGGAAAAAGACGAGCTATATAGGGATTTTAGCATAAAGTCTGAACGAATACATACAATTAATCAATTATTAAAAGCATATGCTTTATTTGAAAAAGACATTCAATACGTTGTAATGGAAAATAAGGTGATGATTGTAGACGAGCAAACAGGTAGAATCATGGATGGTAGAAGATATAGTGATGGTTTACATCAAGCTATTGAAGCCAAGGAAAATGTTAAAATTGAGGCGGCTACCCAAACTTTTGCTACAATTACCTTACAGAACTATTTTAGAATGTATAATAAGCTTTCTGGAATGACCGGAACAGCAGTAACCGAAGCGGGTGAATTTTGGGAAATCTACAAGTTAGACGTGATGGAGATCCCGACAAACAGACCAATTCAAAGAGACGATAGACAAGACCTAATTTATAAAACAAAAAGAGAAAAATACAACGCAGTTATTGATGAGGTAACTGATTTATCCAGATCTGGAAGACCCGTCCTAATTGGTACAACATCAGTTGAAATCAGTGAACTCCTTGGAAGAATGTTAAAAATTAGGAAAATACCACACAACATTCTAAATGCAAAACTTCACAAAAAAGAGTCTGATATTGTTGCAGAGGCAGGAAAGCCTGGACAAGTTACTATTGCAACCAATATGGCAGGTCGTGGAACCGATATAAAATTAATTGATCAAGTAAAAGAAAATGGAGGACTTGCAATTGTTGGTACTGAAAGACATGACTCAAGAAGAGTTGACAGGCAGTTAAGAGGACGATCTGGCCGTCAAGGTGATCCTGGAAGCTCTCAATTCTATGTTTCGTTAGAAGATAACTTAATGAGATTATTTGGGGCAGAAAAAATTGCTAAAATGATGGATAGAATGGGATTGAAAGAGGGAGAAGTAATTCAACACTCAATGATAACTGACTCGATTGAGAGAGCACAAAAGAAAGTTGAAGAAAATAACTTTGGAATCAGAAAAAGACTCTTAGAGTATGATGACGTAATGAATGCACAAAGAGAAGTGATATACAGAAGAAGAAATAATTCACTTTTCGGGGAAAGATTACGTATCGATATCTCAAATATGATTTATGATACCTGTGAAAGTATTGTAATTTCTAATAAAAGTGTGAATGATTATAAGAATTTTGAATTTGAATTAATACGTTATTTTTCTATTACTACTGATATAAATTCAGAATCTTTTGAATCTATGAATGAAAAGGAAATTACCGATAAAATCTATTCAGTTGTTTT
>CEOK01199293.1_pt1 | contig 12570 bp, 5 predicted proteins | sample 427001 | NCBI WGS metagenome assembly CEOK01 (sample SAMEA2591108, study PRJEB7988) | marine metagenome | isolation source: saline water (ENVO:00002010), including | reverse complement strand
ATATAAACCTTTATACCTTATTAGTAACTTAATAGAATTAAATATAAGTATACGTGTAGAATAATCTAGAGTAGTATCTATCTCCCGGGTAGCTTAGTCTCCCAGTACACTACAATTTCAAAATGAAATAAAATTCTAACGATATTCAGTATGATGAATATGAAGCGTAATACACGAGTTGTTACTCCTGGTTCTAATAGAAAGACATCTATGGCAACTGGTAATACTCCTAAACCTGCCTGGGATAGTTATATGACTGATACTATCAAAGTAATGTCATTAAGTAAACGTGAACTACTTCAAAAGAAAAAATTATTTGTTTCAAAGCATAATATATTGGCAGATGCACCAGAAGAAGAATTACAATTACCAGCAAATAAAAAGAAAGCACAACGAAAAACACCAAAACGACTTGTTACAACAAATAAATCTGCTCAAAGAAATAAAAATAATAATAATAAAGATAATCACATTAATCATATTGACGAAAGCAGTCCACAACACTCAAATTTAAATAACATTAATAATAAAGAAGGAGCATTTACACCAAAAGTATCATCTACATTTGTATCAGATTTAGTTAATACTGATAATTTTACATCATTAGATCTATTAACTTCTGATGGTGATCTATTTACTTTGTCATCATCATCAGCACCTTCAAATATATCAGGAACACAAAAAGATAAGAACGTTATTGAAATTCATCATGATAACGCTTCGATTCCAATTACATCCAGTAATAGTAGTGTTAACACTAGTAGTAAATCATTCAAAACTCCTTCAAATAGTAAAAAACAATCAGGCTCAAAGAAGGTCAGTAATGTTAATAATAACAAATATCATACTATATCAGACATAAAAATTAATAGTAACAGTTTAGAGAATAATGAAAGCACACCCTCTCCAATCAGTTCAACTGCATCAGATGATTCATTTGAAATTACATCCATGATCAAAGCATTAACAGCAGAGTTGCGTTATTATGAACAATTGTCAGGTAAAAGAAGTGTATTTAATACTGCTGAACTAGAATTAGCATTGGAATCCTCTATGTTACCTGGTTCAAAAGTTAGCAGTAAAACTGTTATGAAATATTTAGTACAATTAGTTAGTCAAACTATGTCCTACTTGCTACAATCAGCTGTGGAATCACAAAAGAATATAGATGCCCATAATCAATTGAAGAAAAAGGTTAATGAATTATCGATGCAAATTCGAGGTAATGATGTGGTTCGCATCGGCCCAGGACCATTACGTTCTACAAATGTGAGTGCAAATTTAAGTTCTAATACTAATAGAAATACAGGAGTGAATGTTAGCGGTAGTGTTGAAGATGATACTCTAGGAACTCTATCTCCAGTCCCCTTTAATGCCAATTCCAGTTTCATGTTTACATCTCCTAATGATGATGATAATGCATCAGCGTACCAAGATCATCAAGGTAACGAAGAATTTGAAGATGAGAACGATGCAAGTCACATTATTGATAACAAACTTCGAAAAAAAGCTCTGATTGGCGTTGATGGTGTAGATGGAGTAGATGGAGTAGATTCAAGTGGTATTACTGGTACAAGTACATCTGATTGGTTATTTTCTGCATTAACTACATCCTATACTACTCAATCACCATCACCCACATCCAACAATTTGTCAATGACTTCACGCAATGGTATAACAGGCGTAAGCGTCACTGGTGATGAAGCTCAAGGTGTTTTGCGAACACCATCATGGAGACATTATGATGCTTCACCACCCGGTGCACCTAAAGGTAAATATGCTGAAGTTGGGTCTGATCCTATTGTAGAATCATTCGATCGTTTGTCAATGAATGTGACAGAGAATGACATATCTCAAGATTCTCAAGAAATTAATATTAATGCAAGTGCAAATATGTTTACCCCTTTAAGATCAGCTATTAATACTAGTAGTGCTGCTAATACTAATACTGTATCTGGTCCTCATACACCACCAAGACAATTACATGTACCTACTGTTTCAGTTGTACCTCATAGAGAACCACAAAAATTGACATATGCTCCTGTAAAAGCCCCTCGTATCAGTAGTCGTACATATACGGCCAACACTGACGAAGATTTAGCTGATCGTCAACTTCATTATGTAAGTGATTACAGTACTATTAAAGAGAATGTACCACCATCTCCAGAAACAGCCCCTAGACATCCATTTTCAAGCAACTATGGCGATGCAAGCAGGGAATACAGCCCTGAAAGATATGTCCGTTCTTCTTTAGGTACTTACATTAATCCTGATGCTTATTTGAAATAAGCTTAAATATACTATAATAGTAGTTGTGGCAGCAGTCATTGTGGTAGTAGCGATAGTAATAGTGTAGTAGTAGTAATTGGACAGAAAATAAAGCATTGTTTTGTGTGAACGATGTCTACAATCTGAATGAATTCAATGATGTTTGTATTGACATCACTAGTACCACTCTAACCCATATAGTAACAACACACAAAATAGACAATTTATATCAATATAAAGAAATAAAAGTATAATTTAATTGACCATTTAACATTTAACCAAACAAATGAATATTAAAAACCCAATATTATTCATAATGTATACTTCTGACACTTCTTCGCCACATTATTTACTTGACTACATTTTGTCTCGTTTGAGCTCTTCTTTTACTAGGTGAAACTTTACCGTCGATAGTAGTCGTAATTGTCTTTTCATAGAGCTTTTTGGGAGCAAATATACTCTCATCAGACATGTCAACAAGCATATGTTTCCAATCCTTGATGGGGTGCTTCGTATTTACAGCCGAATAAACGGCATTTTGAGCAAATGATTTAGGTTGTTTACTGCGTCGACGTAATGCACTAACATAATTATTCATTGCCACTGATCCTCGTGGTCGGAAAACGAACGTATCATCAGATCTTTTTACTTTAGTAGAATCAAAATCATTTGTGCCAATTCTTTCACGTTTCCCCCAAGTTCCTTCATCCGCTAAATTCCATAGTCCTTCACTAAAGAGACCAATCAAGGTACCATCTAGACTCCATAACCCAGTTGTTTGGTCTTTAGATGAACATATCATGTATCGCTCTAGTACTACTTTCGATCCTTCAGTTCCTTTAGCATTGTCTTCCATCTCATTATTATTTTCTTTGCTTAAAGTTGTCTCTTCGTCCGCCAAAGCTGTGAAGTTCGCGGACAAAATATCACAACCAGTAGCTTGAAAATCATTAATTACCAATAACGGTGATACATATAATTCTAATTCATCAACAACTGTGGTTTCTCTGCCTCCTTTCGACTTTGAAACTTCTCGTAATCTCCTCTCAGCCAATGTTCTCAATGCGTCTAAATCTAAATCCCATAATCTAACCATACCATCACTATAACAAGCTATAAGAACATCTTCACCCAGACATAGATGTAATTTAGATACTAATGCTTTATCTGAATCATTTGAATCATTATATGCACAAGAGCATAATGATACGCCATTATCAATATCCCAAAAAGTGAAAAAGCCATCCGAGCATGCAGCAATAACAATCCCCAAAGATTGTACATTCACTGCTGTTTCTACAGTAAATAGCTTACGATATAATTGTGCTTGGGCAGTCATTGCATTCTTATTGGGGTTATTCATCATTGCGCTAGTTTCCATTGATAATGAAGGATCCAAAACAGATGGAAAATTTGATCCAGGAACGATATGCGAAATAGCAGATTCAGCAGAAGCTATGCTACTATTAGCATAACTAGGAGCAGGCATTGACGGTGGTTGAGGTTGAAACATGGCACTCCCATTATTATTATTTGCCATAATTCCAGGTATTACAGATACAGAGCCATCAGTACTTGCCATTATATCAGCACGAGGTACATGTGATCTAACGGAACTGCTACGTCGACGACCAACACTACTTTTACGAGATTGCATATGAGGATATACTACAGAACCTTTGGTAATGACTGAAGCATTTCTATCAATACTATCAACACTTTGGTTTTGATTTTGTAAAACACTTTCACGCTTATCTATTTGTTGCTGTACTGGATCCGCATCATCATCACCACCAGTATTTCTACTTAATGCCTCCATAATACTATTTCTTGCTGATTTTTGCATTGCATTGACCACAGCGCCAGTCTCAGATACTTGAAAAGTGTTTATTTTTCTTTGAGTTCTAAGGGCCCAAATCAATAGACTGCCATCACTATACGATACTAGAACCATACCTTGATCTTTCGCCAATGGGGTTATTTGTATAACTGATTTAGCTTGAGCCTCATGTATAGAATTAATAGATGCATCTAATGTACCAGCCTTGGCAGCGCCATGTCCACCGGTAATAGCACCAGGGACGGCTGAAGGACCATCCTGCATGCTCATAGATAATGAAAGTGATTCAGTCATTGAATCTAAATCCATATTCTTTGCAACTACACCTAACGTCAGATCAGGAGTAGCTGCAATCCCTCCTATCGATCTTTCTCTGAAACCTGCAACAAATCCATGATCAGTTCCTACTAATAGATACAAATGTCCCTCAGAACCTGAACCATCATCTCCTCCAGTCGCTTCTTCATCAACACGAGGCCCTTTTGTAGTTGAATAATATATACAACAAGTGGCTTTAGGCTCACTAGCATCCCTTAAGATAAATGGTGTTGGCCATTTTGGACGAATACTACTTAAACAGGCTCCACTATGAAAATTCAAATGCTGGATGAGACCAGTGCCAGTCACGACAATCAACCTTCTTTCTGAACTATCTAACAATGCATGAATTACAACTGGTTCTTTTATTCCAGCAAGCTTTGCATGATTCTCTTCCCGAGATGCTTTCTCCTGAGAATTTTGTAGATTGAATTGATTGATAGTAGCTCCAGTGTCAGACTGATATACACTGACAATTCCCTCAGTCGTTACAATTATAGTGGCCTTAAATGATTTGTTTTGCAAACATACAAGAATATCATCCACTAATGCACCATCTGTAGCTTTATTTGCTTCTAATCTTGTCACATCATTATGCCAACAGGTGATACGATTGCCTGCTGTGTATAACACCCTCGAACCAGGAACATATGTCATGGTTGATATCTTGTTATCAGGGCGATAATAAATAGAATCATGCGTGATTTGTAATAATTCATAGGATAAACTATTCCAAACATAAATATGTTTATCTTCCGTAGCCCCAATAATAAGACCATCCTTCTCATCTATGTGTAACTCAATCAAAGGTTCGGTCATGTCTTTTAACACTGACACTGTACGTAGCGTAAATGGATCCCAAATAATCAATGTACTATTACCACCAGACACAACATTCTTAGATGCTTCACAGAATTTCGCTCTTCTAACCAGATCTTTCATTAATGTACGGTGACCTTTGTATGTATTACGAACTTCACATTTCCATGGATCGAATAATACTACATGACCATCGTTAGAACATGATGTAAGCAAATGAAGTGCATCATGATATTCTATATGATTAATCATATCATTATGTAATTTATCATGTTTAATTTTACCATTGTCTACAGCATGTTTCATAACCACACGACATTTTGCTTTTGCTCCAGCATCTGCTGTAAACCCAAATAAAGCATTCAATTGTAGTGTATGAAGGTTACCTTTACTATCACCATAAATAATGAATGGCACACCTTCTGGTTCGACAATTTTGGGATTACTACTAGAACTACTAGAATTTTCAATAGTAACACTAGCATGTACCATAGATGATTCTCCACCAAATAGACTAGCATTTAAACCAGTACTGGATTCATCCGCTAAACCTGATAAAGATTCAGCCAGAAATGCCGTGATTGCTGTTGGTGTTTCTTCTAGGGCTGTGATGCAACCCGTTAGTATACCTTCGGGTTGAGCTAAATCATAAACAGTTATACAACAATCAGCAGAAGCAACAACTAAATGAGTAGTACCATGCATAATAGACATTGCGGTAATCGCTGTTCTACGATTAATTACTTCTAATTGTTTTCCTGCCTGTGCTAATGCTGCTTTATGAACTCTACTTAAATTGGCCATGATTTTTTTTGATTTAATATAATTTTTATCTTTATGTTTAATTGTGCATGTTATAGATGATAAATCTGGACTCCATAACTTAATATTTCCTTCACGATCACCAGACACAACACAGCCAATGGGTGTATGAGATGAATGTAATATACATGTCATGACACCATTCAAATTTTCCATTAAAGAATATGCTCTTGGATTCATTTTAATATTGAATTGTCTACGTATATGTGACCATTTTTGATTACCTTCTAGTGTAACTAAAAATGATGTAAAATCTGTCCATCTAATTATACCTTCATTATGTACATCAATATTCATGTATATATAATCGACTTCATCATCATCATTTAAATATGATGAAATAAAATTTTTAAATTCATACATTGTTAAAGTTTCGTCAATTCCACCTAATACTTTAAAGTGATTACGAATTTTACGTAAAAAGTCAAGGGTAAATACAGAAGAGATTTCTTGTATATTTATAGATGTAGGAATCTCCGTTGGTTCATTTATTACCATAGCATTATCTGCTATACCATCAATAACATCTATATCTATTTGCGCCATGATAAGGAACAATGAAGAAGAGTAGATATAACAAAATATGAAATAGTAAAAGTTAAGTTTTCAACTTATTTTTATTCAGTTTTTCAGACATATGTTAGTCATGCAGTCTGTAACAATCCCTCCCTGCCTGGGAATTGCTGTCAGACGGGAGACGGGACCCTGTCGTTTCCCATCTGCCCGTTTGAGTAATTGTAAAACCTACGGACCCTCCTTGAGAATTTTCTCAAAAATTTAAAATTTGCTGTTTCAGCTGATTATACTCTGTAATAGATTTTACTTATGAGTAAAATTCCAATGTAAGTTATAATTTCATTTACACAACACACATATAATTGATGTTAACCATTATGATGTAAAAGCGTATAGATTCTATATTTGTATTGTTTTGGATTATATTTGTTTCTTATTTTTACCCATCTTTACCATGATTCGAGTAACTTTTAACATCGTTCATGTATGGTAGTAGTTTACTTCGGAAATTTGAGTATTTAGAAGGAAGATGATGTCACGAAACGAAGCAACCACATGAATTTTCGATTCTCATTGATGTCTATCAATATGATGTCTATCATAGCTGCTTATTACTTAGTATCAAACGATAATAAAACTAGAAGTATGTACTGAGAATTATAATATTTGGATCAAATAATAGCATTAGAAGATTGGGTCATTGATGAACGATGCACACTTTAAAGAATTCAGTAGAAGTGAGTTTGGCTGTTGACCAGACATGACATCACTCTACTTTTATTATCAAATTTAAATTAGATTACAGCATTTAAAGGATAATTTGTAATAATTATTTACTTTCTGTTTCAAATTACATCAATTCTGTTATCATTCCCATTTATATTTCCGTTATTATTTCGGTATCAATGTTTCTACTCGTTTCACTAAAGGTGTTCCTTTACACAATGCTATAATTGAATGAGCAAGTACTTTATTCTCCTTTAATGCAGCTGTATAGTCCACACTTTTACTGGATGAAGAAGCAGATGACGAGAAGGAAACTGGAGTCGTTTTTTGTTGAGATGACTGCGACTGAGAATAATTTGCGAGTAGCAATAACAGTTGTGCTGATGCTGCTTGTATCTGTTGTTGAGTCTTATATAAAGTATTTACATCTACTTTTCTATTATTGCTATTCCTAATGCTTCCAACTTGTGAATGTATATCAATAAGACTCTCACGTACACTTGAGAGTAAATGACGGACAGTAAATGACACTGCTGCTCTCATCGCTTGAGAAGTATTTTGTTCTAATACTGATACAGATGCTGTTACTGTGTTAGAGAGAGAAGCAGCGCTTGAGTCTACAATACGATTCGTCGAAATAGAACCAGTCTTTCTCATCGAAGAAATGATAAGATTGACCAACTTTAGGTCTTCTACCCCCCATACAACATTGCTGCTTCGGTTGGTGGAGGTAGTAGCAGTAGTACTAGAAGTAGTATCTGTTGATCCTTTCTCTGTCAAGTCAAATTGAAGTACAACACCAGTGGTACTATTAATACTATCATTATTTCCATTGACATCGCTGTTACGATTGGTAGCGACTGTAACAGTTACACGATCAAATTCTGCATCCTCATCCTGTCCATTGTCTTGGTTGCCTTGACTGTCTTGATTGCCTTGCAGACCATCATAATAATTATTGGTAGAAGTGATTTTTCCTTTACCTTCATCTATACCCCTCGATAATTCTGAAACAAAAATATGTTTCCAATCAGCATATAGTATATCAAGAGAAATGTCATTACCACTACCACTACCACCGCCGTTCTTCTTCTCACCCACTCGCATAGCTATAGGACATATTAAAGCCTCAATTCGTAATAAACATCGAATTTGAGCCCGCAAACCACTTGCAATTGAAGCCAACCATTCATGTCTATTGCTGCTATGTTCCCTTTGTCCGACATTTCTCTCATCAGATCCCCTTGCACCAGTAGGCAGCAAAACCATAGCTTCAGTTAAACATATACCAACATTTACACGAGACTGTACTAGATTACTATTACATTGGAGCTCTAATAAAGAAGGTAACAAAGAAGAAGGAATCACTTGGCGTACTAATCGTTGTAATAATTCGCGACATATAGCACTCACTTCATTCAGACGCTTGGTATATAGTTCTACTTCTCTATACTTCATTTGCTTGCAATAGGTAGAAGACAACCACGAGAAAGGAGACCAACTTACTCGAGCACAAGGCAAGGTCATGCGTGATATGAAAAAAAGTATTGTAGATCCAGGTATTGCCAATATCAATCTTTCAATTGTTTTCAACATAATACGACTAACAATTGAAGTCCGTGATCGTATCACTGCTAATAAGGCAACAGAAAAAATATGACCAAGAGGAATTAAAAGCTGTTCCCTTTTCTCCGCCTCTGCATCACCTGACAGAGCACTCGTACGATCTTTTTCTTGTCTATTCAAATACACGTCTATCAATTGTGCTACTAATTCATCAGACATAGACCACAGTTCTAATGCTATTAGTGCTTTGGCGATTTGGAGACAACGCTGCGACCAATGTTGTTGTGAATTATCATCTTTTACATCCACTTTGAGTAATTGAATAAAAGCATCAATTATATTATTGAGCAAATCATGAGTATTTCCTAAATTGCTTTTTAGACCTTTACAAGATTCTCGACAAATGTTAATAATGTTATTTAAAATATTTTCATCTAAAAGAAAATTATTTTGATCGGAAATAATTGATGGTGACAAAACGTTCTCAAAATCATTAAGTTTTCTTTTTCGAATATCATGATTATTGTCAACATTATTTTTGTCTTTAATATTATCTACATTTGTATTTATATTAGCATCTACATTCTCATTTAAATTGTTAAATTTTGTCAAATTATTTGACAAAACGTAATCTGAACAATCCCAAGATTGACATGACGTCATTAATTTTATAAAGGGAGAATCTTCAACTCCTTTATCCATATGTAAAGGTCACAATTATAAACTTTAGACTAGGTAAATAGGTTTTATTGATAATGTGTAAAATTGGAATTGTAAGTGTATCTATGGTTTAGCGTATAAATAATAATACCGGATAATAAAAATGCAGGCAGGCACAAGGAGATCAAAAACAGGGGAAAATCGGGGGTGAAACTCCAAACTTTGTTCATGAAGTCTGACCCATCGATCACCTCCTTGGCAGGCAGCAGGCAGCAGGCAGGCAGAGCGGATCCTGGGGATGCCGGCGGGATGCGGAGCGCGAGCGTAGGAACAAGAGAATGCAATGAAGGGACTGGAAGGAAAAAAAATTTTCGGACACCAAAATTGCCAAAAAAGTGGGGTCGACGATAGTCGCAGTTAGGGTTAGTCTGGAGCAAAATTAAATTCTTTAAAATGCGAATTTTCAACTAAAACGTAACACCATGTTATAAAAATTTATACGTGAATAATTAATTATACCATTTCATCATTTTTAAAATTAAAATTGAAAATTATGCATTTTTAAGTGACTTTAAGTGACTTATACCTATGCTGTTACACGGACCGATTTTTTCTTTTTTTTCTTAATTTATTCTTCGAATTTAAATTAAACAAAAAGAAACAAATTAATTATTAGATGCTATAGCCGTATAATGTTTAAGGTTATTCAATATCATCCATTGTGAGAACTGCCTGGATTTTATTAGATCGCTGGAGTGAGTCTTTCAAGACTGAAATTTTAGAAGACGGAGCCTTACATAAATCTTGATAAATCAAAAGATTCTTGTGTCGTAGGGCAATGGAAGGTACGAAAACTCCAAAACCGATGCCAATACCTAATAAATACAACCACGCCATGTATTCAGACGATTGCCATGGAGTTTTAGGTCCTAATTCAAAACATGAATTTCCGCTACAACCATCGTTTTTAAATTTGATCATGTATATCTTTTGCATGGCGAAAAAAAAAGTCAATATGCCAGATATAGTCATAACCATAGCAGCAAATAAAGAGACTCGTATCCAATTCCACCATGCATTTCTAAGTTCCTCTGAATGCTTTCCTTCTATGTCTTTGAATTCTGTTTGTGCTAATCCATGATAGACAAAAACAGCAATTAGGAGTGTAGCACCAAAAGACATAATTGATTGTAAGGCATAAAAAGACATGTCACCTCCGAGTAAGTAACCATCTCCTTCTGGACTGCCTGCTTCTTCATACCTCGATTGTGCTGATTCCATTTCATCATATTCTACGCTCATAGGAAGTGCAACTGAAGCACCAAGCATCAAGGAAGACACTAAAGCATAAACATTCAAGAGCTTTTCGATGTTGTCCTCATCAATAGGATCTCCAACAAAATCAGAAAAATAATTAAAGAAGATACAGAAATTTATTCTGCTTACCCAGGTTTCACAGCCAAATTCCTCTTTAATTTGTTTTATTTTAATCATATTTTCCTTGTGACTTTGTATCTCAGGAGAGATCTCCTTGATGAGTCTTAATATAATCACTCGATCTGCCAAACTAACTTGAGCTTCTTTCAAAACTTCGTTCTGTAACATATCGGATAACGGCAAAATGTTTCGTAAAAGTGAAATGGGATCACCTTTCTCCATTCCTACTGACATCAAATTAATTTCATTTTTCTGAATAATTTCAATAAATTCATTGTTAATTAATTTTCCAATGTCCTCATTATCGAATGATAAAATCAATTCAGATGTCGTTCTATTTAAATTGTTCATCTTTGTTGTGGATTACGATATTCCAGTTTATTTGTTGCGAATAATGTTGAATTTTGAATTTTGAATTTTGATCAATTATTCATTCATTCATTGATCATTGATTGGCGCGCTGGTATGTTGCTATGTTGCTTGCTATATATTTTCAAATAAATATAAAAAACATGATAATAAAAAATTTTTTTTTCCGATATATACGCTGCTGATTGGGACCATATATACCGTGTGTCATATATAAACAGGTTTTACTGCTGGGAGAAATGGACCTGTTTTCTGGATCTGGCATCGCATATATGATGAAATAGCACCAGGCTAGGATATACAATAGTTGCACTCTGAGTAAATAATTGGATAAAATCACCAAAAATACTAGGTGTGGAGAAAAAGATTTTCTAAAATTATGTTGACATTGCAATCAATAATTCTCTTAACTATATGTATTACTTTTAGTAATAGTTATCTTATGGCATCAAAAGTAATTAATCTTCAAAAGACAACTCAAGCGATAAATAACAATATGATTAATAAAATTGATCGAATGAGAGTACCTGTCATGGAACAGAATTTAGTAGCTGAGGCCAAATTACCGTCTAAAGGTAATACAAATCTAGTGAATATTCCTAATATATTAACTATGCTACGTGTATGTATGATACCAGTATTTATGGGATTTTTTTTAACACAAAGAAAAGTAGCTAGTGTAGTATTATATGTTGTATCATGCTTAACAGATTTCGTAGATGGTTGGATAGCACGTAGATTTAATATGACATCAGATTTTGGGGTATTTATGGATCCAGTAGCGGATAAATTAATGGTATCAACCGTATTATTGTTATTAGTATGTCAAATTCCAACATGGTGGTTTGTTGCACCTGTAGCATTAATTATCAATCGTGAAATAGCTGTCTCAGCATTAAGAGCATGGATGGCAGAGAAGAATTTAGTCACTACAGTAAAAGTAAGCTCATGGGGTAAATGGAAGACAGCTTTGCAAATGATATCCACAACATTATTGTTAATGTCTTGCACGAATGCCATGAGTTTTGACATTGGTCAAAGTTTGGGGGTTGCTCGTATGACGCAATTGAAAGTTGCGATGACATTGTTTTATGCTGCGACTTTTCTAACTATTAAATCAGGTATGGACTACTTTGTAGCTGCTATTCCTGCTCTAAAAGCTGCTACTGCTTGAAACATAGATAACGACAAAGACGAAAGTAAATAGACAAAAGAATAGTAGGAGAAAG
>CEOK01032728.1_pt1 | contig 12573 bp, 12 predicted proteins | sample 427001 | NCBI WGS metagenome assembly CEOK01 (sample SAMEA2591108, study PRJEB7988) | marine metagenome | isolation source: saline water (ENVO:00002010), including | reverse complement strand
CACATACTTCGTGAGACGTGATTTTTTTCGAGCCACATTATTTTTGTGAAGTAGATTCTTCACACCCATACGATCAAGGTATGCAACCGCAGGTAATAGAGCCGTTTCACCCTCCTTTTTACTTGAAGACTCAAGCACTTTTTTGATGAGCGTACGTAGCTTCGAACGACGAGAGCGATTGTGCGCCATGCGCTTTTCGCTTTGTCTTAATCTCTTTATCGCGGACTTGTGTTGTGGCATAGTTTGTTTCTGACACGGTTTTGTTAGAGTAAAGTAAATTAGGAGTAGTTTGTTTCACTTGCAAACCAAATCTTTGAAAAAACACGAAAGGTTCTTACCATTACGATTCTGTCATGATTATTGTACTAGACGGCCCGGCTGGATCCGGAAAAAGTTCTACTGCGAAGGCATTAGCCTCTAAGCTAACCCTTCAGTACCTCGATTCGGGTGCTTTGTACCGCGCCATCTCTTATCAATGGATCAAGACAGGAAAAGATCTATCGTTATTTGATAATTTGGACGAAATGCCTCTCACCTTCACGTATGACTCTGGAGAATTTAGGGTGTTTATCGGAGAGGAGGATTGCACAGCAGCCATAAGATCAAAAAAAGTATCGGGTAGTGTCAGTAAGGTGGCTGCTAATCCTACAGTTCGTGCGTTTGTCAATCTTTTGATGCGACAGCATGCCAATGCACATCCATCCATAGCGGATGGGCGTGATCTCGGAACTGTGGTGTTTCCAGATGCAGAGGTGAAGTTTTTCTTGCAAGCATCTGCAGAGGTGCGAGCCCAAAGACGAACGAAAGAGGTGCTAGAATCGGGTCAAAACGCTTCCTATGAAGAAGTATTACAAAATATTAAGGAGCGAGACAGACTAGATTCTACGAGAGAGCACGATCCATTACGAAAGGCGGAAGATGCCATTGTGGTGCAAACAGACCAAATGACATTTGACGAACAGGTAGCCTTTTGTGTAGAGCACATTTTGTCCAAAACATCTTTAACAATAGAGTAAACAAGCAGTACCTATGTAGTAAAAGTTGTAGCAACGAAGTACCAACATGTAACCATTAACCTTTATCCCATCGTAGGCGAGTGCCTAGATGTGGTATGTAACATTCACTTCATGACATCATCTGAGAAGGACGTAACCGCGTCCAACGAAACAGAAGCTCCAAAAGACAGTGCAACGGTAAGTAAGGACACAGAAAACAAAGAAACGAGCACTGAATCTGTAGACGCAACGAAAGCCGAAGAAGCAAAACCGGCCACCAAAAAAGCGTCAACTGCTAAAAAGGCAACAAAAGAAGCCACGGAAGAAGTAAAAACCGACTCCAAAGAGGAAGCTCCTAAGGCCGAGGCTACAGCCGAGCGAGCAACGGATTCCAAAGCTGAGGCGGACAAAAAGCCTGCGGACGAAAAGCCTGCAGCGGAAAAAGCAAAAACCGACTCCAAAGAGGAAGTTAAAGCTGAATCTGAAATAGAGGAAGCGCCAAAGGCCGTGACAGAGCCTACAGACGCTCAACCAGAATTTAAATTACCAGACTTCTCAGGAACGAGAAGTGATGTTGTCTACACATTTGAGCAGCTCCAGGCGAGCTCTGATGATTACACCGAGGAGGAATTTGGTGAGCTCGTAACGATGTATGAAAATACGCTCAGCCGAATTGAGGAGAAGGAGATTGTAAAAGGTGTGGTTCTTGCTGTGGATCCGAAGTATGTCATAGTTGATATCGGATTCAAATCTGAGGGTATCGTCCCTATCAATGAATTCTCTGCAAGTCTCCTTGAGACCCTTGCCCCGGGCGATGAAGTTGAAGTCTTCCTGGACAAAGTTGAGGATCGTGAAGGTCAGCTCATCTTGTCACGTAAGAAAGCGGATATCCTTCTTGCATGGGAGAAAATCGAATCAGCTCACGAGACGGGTGAGATTGTTGAAGGATTTATCAAGCGCCGTATTAAAGGTGGAATGGTTGTGGATCTTTATGGTATCGACGCTTTCTTGCCTGGATCTCAAATTGACGTAAGACCTGTTCGCGATTTTGATGCGTATGTTGAGAAAACCATGGAGCTTCAGGTTGTGAAACTCAACATGCAAGCAGAGAACGTAGTCGTATCTCACCGCTCGCTAATCGAATCTGATCTTGAGGACAAACGTCAAGAAATTCTCGAAACTATTGAGAAAGGTCAGGTGCTAGAAGGTGCCGTTAAGAACATCACCGACTTTGGAGTCTTCATCGATCTAGGTGGTGTGGATGGTCTTCTACACATCACGGATCTCTCTCATGGGCGTGTAGATCACCCAAGTGAGATTCTTTCGCTCGATCAAAAGCTTAATGTGGTTGTCATCGATTTCGATTCTAAGTCCAAGCGAGTTTCTCTTGGCTTGAAGCAACTTCAACCACATCCATGGGATGAGATTCATTCGAAATATCCTGAGGAGTCCAAGGTACAAGGGCGCGTGGTCTCAATCGCTGACTATGGAGCCTTCGTAGAGCTTGAAAAAGGGGTTGAGGGACTGATTCACATCTCTGAAATGTCATGGACTCAGCATATTAAGCATCCATCACAGTTGGTAGAGAAGGGGCAGATTGTCGAGTGTATTGTCTTGAATGTGGATGATGATGGTCGCAAGATCTCTCTTGGTATCAAGCAGCTGGTCTCTGATCCTTGGGAAGATCTACATCATCGGTTCCCGATTGGATCCAAGCACAATGGAGTGGTTCGCAATCTCACCAACTTTGGTGCCTTTGTGGAGCTTGAGTCAGGGATTGATGGACTTGTCCACGTCACAGATTTAAGCTGGACCAAGAAGATCGATCACCCGAGTGAAGTTGTATCCAAAGGGCAGGAGTTAGAAGTGGTCGTCTCTCGAATTGATGTCGAGAAACGTCAAATCTCACTCTCGCACAAGGAGACACTCGAGAATCCATGGGATAAAGCCTTAGAGGAGCTCAATGTAGGTGCTGAGATTACTGGAACCATCTACAAAGTCACCGATAATGGCCTGTTTTTGAATCTTCCTATCGGTATCGAAGCCTTTATTGGAAAGAATCGATTGGCGGAACAGTTTGAGAACCTTCCAAATGCATTTAAAGAAGGCTCAGAATTGACAGCCAAGATTTTCGAATTTGATGGAAGCTCTAAAACACTCGAGTTATCGCAATTGGACAAAGACTTTGATAAGTCTAAGCCCAAGCCTAAGCCGAAAAAAGAGAAATCACCTTCTACCCGTGCAGTCAATAATCAGGTTGAAGCAGCCACGTTAGGTGAAATGTCTGGTTTAGCGGATAAACTTGCAGAGCTTCAAGAGGCTGAAAAAGAAGACGCTAAGGCAAAAAAGGTTGAAGAGGACAAGGAAGAGAAAGAATCCAAGCCTGCTTCAAAAGTGAAAAAAGCCCCCGCTAAGAAAACTGCTGCCAATAAGACAGAAACGAAAGAGGAGGATACCAAAGCAGAAGAGGCACCTGAGGCAGAGGCTTCAGAAAGCACGGCTGAGGCGGATAGTTCAACGGCGTCAGAAGAAGAAAAAGACGCATAGATCGACTCCATCTCCGAGTTTAAAAAGGCGTCTCACATATAGTGGGATGCCTTTTTTTATTGCATCGATCCTTTATAGAAGTAAATCGTTTTTTCATCAGGATTACTGAAGCTTTTCACCTTGGTTCCATACTTAGCATTGTACTTGTACACAAGGTTACGTATAGAATTCAGCTCTTTCTTAGCATCATAGATCACCTGAACCGCTTCTCCATCTTCCACAAGTTTATCTAGATACTCATAAACTTTGCTGTATTTCGATCTGGAGGAACGTTTGGCAAGGATATCTTTCCTTTTTACAGTTCTAACCTGCATATGGATATAGATTAAATGACATGAGTTATTGTAAAGTCAAATATACTACATTTAATCTAAAAGTAAAGATTAGGGTACAGGAACAGCGTGAAGGATTTTATCAACGATTATTTCTGATGTAATCTCTTCAGCTTCTGCTTCAAAAGAAGGGATGATTCTGTGTCGAAGAACATCCATGGCAATTTCTCGAACATCCGATGGGTCAGCAAACGGTTTATGATTCATGAAAGCGTGTGCTTTAGCTGCAAGATTCAGATTGATACTTGCTCTTGGAGAGGCTCCAAATTGAATCCATGGTTTGAGTTCTGCTAAATCAGGGTAAGTTTCGGGCTCCCTTGTAGCAAAAATGAGATCGATGATGTATTTCTCTACACGTTCATCCATGTAGATATCATTAATCAGTGCACGCGCTTCCATGATTTGTTTCACATTGGTCACTGGTTTGAGTGCTTCCTTTTTGCCAGTCTTGGACATGCGACGCATGATTTCTAGCTCTTCTTGCTGACTAGGGTACCCAATATGGAGCTTCATCATGAATCGATCTACTTGGGCCTCAGGCAGGGGATAGGTTCCCTCTTGTTCCACAGGATTTTGCGTCGCAAGCACCAAAAAAGGCTCATCTAGAGGGAAGGTTTCCTCGCCAATCGTGACCTGTAATTCCTGCATCGCCTCTAGCAAGGCACTTTGAACCTTTGCAGGAGACCGGTTAATCTCATCCGCCAAAATGATATTTGAGAAAACAGGCCCTTTTTTCACCGTAAATTCACCCGATTTTTGATTGTAAATCAAGGTTCCAATCAAATCAGCGGGTAACAAATCGGGCGTAAACTGAATACGTTGGAATTTTGTGTGAAGCACTTGTGCCAGAGAGGACACTGTGAGTGTCTTGGCAAGCCCAGGTACCCCCTCCAGAAGGACGTGTCCATCGGCTAAAAGTCCAATCAGCAGACGATCGATCATATAGCGTTGCCCAACGATGACTTTGTTCAATTCATTGTAAATCTCATCGATAAATGCACTTTTTTCCCTGATTTTTGCTTCTAATTGGTCGAGTTCTGAATTCATACGTTGATTCTACTGGTTGTTTGGTACTTTTAGGACGATAAAAGATAAGAGTTTTTGTGTGCGATGAGCATTCTTGATGCAGTTCTGTTGGGCATTTTACAAGGGATCGCAGAATTTCTGCCGATAAGTAGTTCTGGTCACTTGGTCCTTGCCCAAGAATTATTGGGTATTTCCTCGCCAGGCGTCACCTTTGAGATCATGGTGCATGCAGGGACACTTGGAAGCATTATGTGGTACTACGCAAAAGACATCACAAATATTGCGACGGGTTTTTTTAGACCTAGTCATACCATACAGGCTCATGAGTCTTCATGGCACTGGGTAGGGTGGATCCTACTTTCGATGCTCCCTGCCATGTTTGTTGGGGTGGGATTGCGTGAGCCGCTGGAAGAATTGTTTGAGAATCCTGTGTGGGTAGGGGGATTTTTGATGGCAACGGGTCTGATGCTTTTATCTACACGCTGGATCAGAATAGGTCGCTCCACCTTGACATGGCGTAAAGCATTGATCATGGGATTGTTTCAAGCTTTGGCCATTTTGCCTGGAATTAGTCGTGCGGGGAGCACGATAACGGCGGGTTTGCTCGTTGGACTGCCAAGGGAAGAAGCGGCACGATTCTCATTTTTGATGGTCATCCCCGTTATTGGAGGAGCCACCCTGCTTGAGCTACTTGACTTGCTTCAGCAAGACGGGGGACTAGTATTGAGTGGACAAATCGGGACACTATCGATTGGATTTTTCACCTCACTCATTGTTGGATTGGCCTCGCTCTCGTTGCTAGTCAAACTACTCAAGCAAAACAGCTTTCACCATTTTGGATGGTACTGCCTCGCAATTGGAGCTGCCGCAATTGGATGGTTTATTCGTTGAGTAGATGTTGTAGAATAGGTACCTTTGACTCTTGCCATGGAAATATACGCTTTCATCCTTCTCTCTCTGCTTGCCATCGCCATGTCGATCGGCACGGTTTTAAACCGTAGTGCTGTCAATAGCGCCCTATTCATGGTGCTTCACCTGCTTACTCTTGCAGGACTTTACCTGCTACTTCGGGCTCAATTTCTGGCCATTATTCAAGTGATCGTCTATGCTGGTGCTATCATGGTGCTCTTTTTGTTTGTGATCATGTTGCTGAATGTTGAAGAGGAAGAAAATATCATCAAAAACACTCGATTTGGGTTTATCGGCGCATTTATGGTGGGTGCACTTCTGCTTGGTCAAGTGGTCTATTCCCTACTTGGGCTGGCTGGGATCTTACCAGAATTATCGGGTCAAGCGGAGGCTATAGGTACGGTGGAGGCCATTGGAGATGTAATGTTTACGGTCTACTTAATGCCATTGCAGGTGACCGCCATTCTATTAACCTCTGCCGTCGTGGGAGCCATGATGATTGCTGAGTTTACCCATGCCGATGGCACACACCAAGACGTGATTGAGCACGCACCTGAGGATCAAGTGGAAGAGGGGACATCATGATATCGATTGAGTGGTATATCGCATTGAGTGCTGTCTTGTTTACGATCGGTGCCATTGGGGTCATGGTTCGTCGTAATGCCATCGTACTATTTATGTGTATCGAATTGATGCTGAATGCTGTGAATATTTCGTTGGTCGCGTTCAGCTCCTATCATGGCAATGTAGAAGGCCATATGTTGGTGCTATTTTCTTTATCGGTCGCTGCAGCTGAGGCTGTGGTTGGGCTCGCATTGATTATTGCGTTATTCCGTAATACACTCTCGGTTGATATCCGAAATTTGACCTTAATGCGCTTTTAGCCTGGTCTACAGCATTAGAGCCTAAACCAGAAGTTCTACAAAAACAACGCAAGACCGATTACCAGCATGGTACCCACAATCCATGCAATGGTAGACTCAATGGACGGTTGAGCTAGGTTAAATCGTTGAGCAGGAGTGGGTCCTGTCCCTTTTTCTCCACGGAACCACTGTGTCATGGAGCTGGCCATGCGTTGCACCACAATATCCACGGCACCAAACACCGCCCAAGACGTGTCCACCACAACTTTTCGTAGCGGTTCTCCACCTTTTTGATAGATCCAATCAAGGTCAAGTACCCTGCCTGGGCGATAGAGCCACTTGCGCAAGAGCACAAAGGCAAAAAACCCACCCGAGAGCGTCATCAAGGACTCTGAGATAGGATAAGCCTCAAAAGGTGAAAATTTAACAGGGTAAGGGAGCCATCCATAGAGCAGGTCTGGTGCCAATCCAAACAGTAGGCACAAACCTGCACCTAGACTCATGGCTAACCATTGGCTTAAAGGGAGTTTGTGCGTCAGGGGCGCATCAGTTTCAGGTGATGCTTGGTCATCCACGTCGTGGTTTTGTGAAGCAACATCCACCAGACCAGATGCACTATCCAATCGTGGTTTGATCCACATAGCATAGGGAATTTTGAGACCGGTATGCAAAAACGTACCAATGGAAGCTGCAATCAAAATCAACAACCCTGCTTCATGATGAGCCTTGCCAAGTGATTCGAGAATCATCGGTTTGGAAATAAACCCGCTCAAAAGAGGAACCCCCGATATCGACAGCGCCCCTATCATGTATAGAGCAAAAAGGCCCCATGGCAAGGGGTGATCCGGTTCTTTCCACTGCTGTGTATGACTGCTAGCACCACGATCCATACTGTCATCCTGTGAATCTGTCCATTCGACCAGTGTGGCGCGCCCAGCGTAGACAGCCATGGCCCCTGCACACATAAACAACAATGACTTGTATAAAATATGACTAAACGCATGGGCTGCTGCTCCATTCAGAGCCATCTCAGAGCCAACACCGACAGCCGCCATCATGTAGCCCAGTTGTGCGATAATGGAATAGGAGAGAATCTGACGCACATTATTACTTAATAACCCATAGATCGTGCCAAAAACAGCCATAACAAGTCCTGCAACTATCAGAATGTCTAGACCTGGGAATAACCGAATCATGACATAAATGGCAGACTTGGTTGTCAACGCACTCATAAAAACAGACCCTGTCCAAGAGGCTTTCGCATATGCATCTGGCAACCACGCGTGTAGTGGGACAACCGCTGCATTCACAGCAACACCTAGAAGCAAAAACAGGGGACCTAACGTGCCCGATGGATTGCTCACCAAGTCCTGCCCCATGGTTCCCCAAGAGATCCCTTCTGTAAAGGGTTGTAATTGGATAGATCCTGTGGAGTGAATTTGAAATAATATGCCCATCAGCAAGAATCCACCTCCCAGTAGGTGGTAGATCAAGTATCGCACGCCAACTGCTGTAGAGCCCACTTCACGGCGTGACCAAATAAGCCATGTGGAGGCAATTGCCATAAGCTCCCAGAATACAAAGAGCGTCAAGTAGTCGCCTGCAAGCACCACACCTACTGCGCTAGCACCATAAAGCATGGTGCCAATACTTTCGCCTCGATCATCTAATGACCAGGCATAGAGTGACCCTATGATCAGAACCAACAAAAAAATGCTCGCAAACAACCGCCCAAGTGGATCCGAGACGTAAGGCATGAGACTATAGTTACCATAAGTAGCACTCACAACACAAAACTCAGAAGCCTGTACTACGGGTAGACTCCATAAAAACGCGAGGCCTAGAATGCTCAACAAGATCATCCATGCCGCTCGGAAATATCTTGGAAGCAGTGGAATTAGCAAGGCACCCCCAGCTAAGAGAACTGAAGGTGGTAGGCTTACCAAGGACGTTGCGATTGAATCCATCGTCATGCCTGGCTACCTCCATGATGCTTTCGGAGCAGTACCCGTTGTAATAATATTACCACAGTTAGGGTCAAAACCGCGCTTAATAGTCCAAAAAGAAGATAAAATGCAGGAATCTCGTTCCACCAATGACTCGCATAATCTGCTAGGTATACAGCCTCGATAATCACTCCTGTAGCGCCGCCTAGGAGTGCGAAAGCCAACGGTACCACGACAAACCAGTGCTTCCATGGGGGCTTCATGCCCGACTGCCCAGCCTCAAACTGCCCAATAGACTGTGAACGACTCATATGTCACCTCCAGAATAAAAAATCTGTTCCATGATCACGCTAGCTAGATCTAAAATGTGGACAAACGCGTTGGGGAAGAGCCCAAAAATCACCGATAACACCGCTGTCGAGACAAGGGGCACCACCATCCAAGGATTGGCCTCTCCATGACCCTCAAGATCCTTACCTCCAGGTTTAAAATAGGCTCTGGCAACGATGGGGAAGAAATATCCAGCATTCATTAACCCACTCAATATGAGTAATCCCAGAGGAATCCACTGCCCAGCTTCGATGGTGCCGAGCGCTAGCGTCCATTTGCTGAAAAATCCGTTGATTGGGGGAATCCCCGTCAGCCCCATGGCTCCAATTGTGAATGCTGCAAAGGTCCAGGGCATCACTTTCGCCGCACCATCAAGTTGTGAAATTGAATCTTTATGTAGGTTCACATAAATAGCTCCAGCACAAAAGAATAGGGTAATTTTCATGGTGGCGTGTGCAGCGATGTGTAATATGGATCCAAGCACACCCGACATGGTCATTAATGACACGCCTAAGACGATGTAAGAAAGATGCCCAACCGTGGAATACGCAAGGCGGCGCTTTAGATTATCCTGTTTAAACGCAAGAAAAGAAGCAACCGTCAGCGTAAATGCAGAGAGAATCATCATCAGGACATCGGCACCCATCTGTTGTAGAATGCCAAAGCCAAAGATGAATCCACTTACACGTAGGACTCCAAATACGCCCGATTTTACCACAGCCACAGCATGCAATAGTGAACTCACAGGTGTAGGTGCCGCCATCGCTGAGGGGAGCCAACTGTGTAATGGCATGACGCCCGCTTTGACGCCCACCCCAATAAACATCAATATGAAGATCACCCAAAGCTTGCCAGAAGCTATGTCGCTGTCAATGAGAGCGCTCAATCCACCTGCTTCGAAATCAAGCGTCCCAGTTTCCATGTAGAGTAAGCCTGCCCCTGCCATCAGCAGGAGCCCTGCGGTAAGGGTATAGGTGAGGTATTTTCGGGCAGCTTGAATCGCTGCATCACTCTCCTTATGAACGACCAAGGGATAGGTGGATAGGGTGAGAATCTCGTAGAACACGATAAACGTGAACAAATTACCGGCAAAAGCGACCCCAATCGTCGAGGAGAGGCTCATAGCAAAGGCCGCAAAAAAGCGCGTTTGTTTCGCCTCCCCATTGCCTCGCATATAGCCAATACTATAGGCGCTGGTAAAAATCCAAAGTCCCGAGGCAATCAATGCAAAGAAGACCCCCAATGGATCGGCTTCGAGCTCAAAAGGTAGCCCTGGGGCTATGTCAAACAGTGCACCACCTACCGTCTCCCCACGTAATGCGCCAGGGATGAGACTAAGAACCAATCCAAACTTGATCAACGCCGCCAAAAAAGTCCAGGACTCACGTAGATTGGGTCGCCGCGATGACAACGCAATCAACGGAATCGCAAAAAGCGACACCAAAACAGCTAAAAGCGGTATGAGATCTGGTTGAAGGCCCATTAGACAGGAAATAGGGTTTGAAGGATGTCAAGAAGAGGCACATTAAAAAACCCAAAACCGAGCAGTGCAAGTGCAAGAATCAACGCTGGCAGCCTCATGCCCCAACTCACCTCATTCATGGAGGCTTGGCTCGCTTTCTTTTGCCCCGATCGGCGTAAATATACTTTTTCTAGGATCCCAAAAAAGTAGACCGCATTGAGAAGCGAACTTGATAAGATCACCCCAAACAATACCCAGTGATCCGCTTCTATCGTCCCAAGCGCCAACATCCATTTGCTAAAAAACCCAGCCATGGGAGGGAGGCCTATCATCGAAATCGCCGCGAGTGTAAAGGTCGCCATAGTCCAGGGGTATTTCACACGATAACTGTCATTAAAATCACGAATATCTACCGACTCTTCTTGGCGTTCCAAATGACTGGAGACCATGAATAAGGTGGCCTTCATGATGGCATGATTGAGTACATGAAAGAGTGCGCCGGCGAAGGCAAGAGGATTCATCAAAGCAACGCCCATAAGGATATATCCAATCTGAGAGACGGAGCTAAAGGCCAGCATCCGCTTCAGGTTCTTTTGGAGTATGGCCATGATGGAACCAAAGAGAATACCGGCCCCTGCGAGGTATGCAATCACTTCCGATAATGGCCAGACTGCATTTAGTCCAGAAGCGCCAAAGACGAACAACAACACCCGAATCATGATGTAGGCAGCAACTTTGGTCCCAATGGGGGCAATAAGCGCAGAGCTTATGGAATTGGTTTGAGTATACGACTCAGGGAGCCATCCATAGAGTGGAAACAAGGCTGCTTTCACCCCAATACCCACGATCATTAATAGTAACGCCACCAACACGGCGGGCTCCTCGGCAATCAATGGGATGATAGTCGTCATATCTATCATATTGAGCGTGCCGGTCATGGCATACATAAAGCCGACTCCAATCAAGTAAAGCGTTCCTCCAACAGTGCCCAAAATTAGATATCGAAAGGCGGCTAGGGGTGCTTGACGGGAGCCAATGGCGATGAGAGCGTAGGACGAAAGGGACGAGATCTCTAAAAAGACGTAAAGATTAAAGAGATCTCCTGTGAGAATCATCCCGTTGAGCCCCAACAGAAACAACGATGCCAGTGCATAAAAGGTGGGAGGATGTGCATCAAGATGCTTATCCAGGTTGCCAGCTGAATGCCACAACACCACAGCGGCGACCCCATTTACGACCATCAGGAAAAAAGCACTCAATCCATCCAGCACAAATTCTATTCCAATAGGTGGTGCCCATCCACCAAATCCATATCGAATGGCAGGCAATCCGGCCTCCGTGTTGGCTTGGACAACAATCCAACTCACCAGCGATAACACCGCCGCTACCCCTGCGCCAAACGTTGCCAAAGGTTGAGCGCTCTCCTTAAAACGAACACCTGCGAGCACAATCAGCAAGGAGATACTGATATAGCTGACCACAAACATAGCTGGCAGATTCGCTTCAATCACGGGAATCCTCCAGGATGGCTTCGTTTAATGTATCCTCTTCAAGAGTTTTGAATCGGTTCCAGATATTCACAAGCAGGCCAAACGCGACGCCTTGTGTGGCCACACCCACCACGATCGCGGTGAGCATTAAGGTGTGAGGAAGAGGGTTCATGTACCCATCAATCATCTCAACGGGTATTTCATCCCACTTAACAGGCACGGTTCCACCCATTTTTGACGCCAAACTCACAAAAAACATGATCACAGCCGCTTGGAAAATGGATAACCCAATGACCTTTTTGACGAGATTCCGTTTAAAAAACATCCCATAGAGTCCAATGCATAGAATCAATAGAGTAAATCCATAGGCATAATTGGCAAGAAACATCTCCATCACTCAGTCACCTCCCCGTCGGCCATTTTATCGTAAATCAAGACCAGCGCTGCCATCACAGCGAGCCCAACGCCCACTTCGATGATCAAAATACCGGTGTAACGGAGGTAATAGGGGGGCATTCCTGGGATAGGAAGCCCTTCATAATCCAAGAAGTTACTTCCAAGTAGCATCGCTAGCAGGCCGGTCCCAAAATAAATGAGTACCCCAACTACACCCATGGGCGTCGTTACTGCATTGCTCAAAATCAAACTTGAGGTTTTGGATCCACTCGCGACT
>CEOK01121861.1_pt1 | contig 12575 bp, 12 predicted proteins | sample 427001 | NCBI WGS metagenome assembly CEOK01 (sample SAMEA2591108, study PRJEB7988) | marine metagenome | isolation source: saline water (ENVO:00002010), including | reverse complement strand
CTATACTGAAGTTCCTATGATAAATAAAGATAATTTAACAAAAGAGTTATTAAAATCTTATGATAAACTTGGTTTGTCACGATCTGTTGATTTTGCACGTTTTCCTTCAATTTCAAAAGTGAGATCTTTTTTAGAAAGTACAAAGGATATTTTATTTCCAGGTATTTATCGTTCAATAGAAAAAGAAAAGAACTTAAATGACTTTATTCAAGATAAAGTTAATGAAGTTGATTTAGCGTTAAATGATTTAATTCAAAAAAATCTTTTGTATAAAGATACTTTGCTTAAGGAAAAAGAGGTTTCTAAACATTCCACAAAAATAGTATCAGATTTTTTTAATGACATTACTCAAATTCGTGAATTTTTAATCGATGATGCTCATGCGATTTTTAATGGTGATCCGGCTGCAAAAACTGTTGAAGAGATTTTAATGTCTTATGTAACATTCCAATCCATACTTGTTTATCGTATTGCTCATTTCTTTTACAAAAATGAATTGTTTTTATTTGCTCGAATGATGGCTGAAATTTCGCATTTTGATACAAGTATTGATATACATCCTGGTGCTAAAATTGGACGTTCCTTTTGTATTGATCATGGAACGGGTATCGTTATTGGAGAAACTGCTGAAATTGGAGAAAATGTTAAATTATACCAAGGAGTAACTTTAGGTGCTTTTAGTGTTGACAAGGCTGACCAAGATAAAAAAAGACATCCAACAATAGAAGATAATGTCACTGTCTATGCGATGAGCACGATTCTTGGGGGTAGTACTGTTGTCGGGTCTGGTTCTATTATTGGAGCAAATGTTTGGTTGACTAAATCTGTTCCTGAAAATTCTAAAATTAAATTATCTACTATTGCATAAAAGGATTAAATTTCATTGAATAAAACACCATCAATACTTTCAGATATAGTTGATTACAAAAAAAAAGTTGTTGAAACTTTAAAAAAATCAGTTGGAAATGATTTTTTTAAAAAAGAATTATTAAAATATAAAAAAAATGATTATTCTCGTTTTAAAAATTCAATTGAAAAAAAAGGGCTTAGTTTAATTGCTGAAATAAAAAAAGCATCTCCATCGAAAGGAATTATTAATCATAATTTTAAACCTGATCAGATAGCTCAAAATTATATTTCTGCTGGTGCTCGGGCACTTTCAATTTTAACTGATGAAGCTTATTTTCAAGGCTCTAATGCAATTCTGACTAGTGTAAGTGAGCAAGTTGAAATTCCGATTTTAAGAAAAGATTTTATTATTGATCCGATCCAGGTTTATGAGGCTAAGGTTATAGGTGCTGATGCTATTTTGATAATTTTAGCTATTTTAACTGTTGATCAGGCACAATTGTTACTTGATACTGCAAAAAATTGTGGTTTAGATGTTTTAATAGAACTACATGATGATAAAGATGTTGAAAAACTTTATCAACTTAATGGTGTTCAGCTAATTGGGATTAATAATCGAAATTTGTATGACTTTTCTGTTGATATTTCGAGGGCTCATTCTTATTATGAGTCTTTAAAAAATGATTTTTCATCATGTTTATTTGTTGCTGAGAGTGGGTATGAAACTGCTCAACAGTTAAAAAAGATTGAGACCCTTGGTTTTAATGCTGTATTAATAGGTGAAGGCTTGGTAACTTCGTCGTCATTAACAAAATATTTTGATTATGAAAGTTAAAATTTGCGGTTTAACAAATAGTAATGATATTAATAATGTTGTGCATTTAGGTGCGGATGCTATTGGTGTTATATTTTATGAAAAGAGTCCTCGTTCAGTAAGTCTTGAAGATGCAGAAGTCTTATTTCATGATGTGCCTGCGTTTGTAAATCGTGTTGGTGTTTTTGTTAATCAAACTGTTCAGTTTGTAAATGAGGTATCTGAAAAATGTCAATTAGACTATGTCCAACTTCATGGTGATGAATCTGTTAGTTACTGTCAAAAGATTAAACGGAAGATTATAAAGGCATTTAGAGTATCTACAATTGATGATATTAAATCTATTGTTGAGTATAAAGATCTTGCTAGTGCTATTTTGCTGGATACAAAAGTTAAAGGAAGTTTTGGTGGTACGGGTCAATCATTTGATTGGGGCTTAGCAATAGCAGCGAAAGAATATGATGTGCCAGTTATTTTATCTGGAGGGATTAATATTTCAAATGTTCAAAAAGCGATTCAAATTGTTGATCCTTATTGTATTGATATCTCTTCTGGTGTAGAAATTGAACCTGGCGTTAAAGATTATCATAAACTTGAAGAATTTATACGCTTACTTAAAGTAGGGTAGTTTAAGTAATTATAACGCCTCCTCCAACAATATTATCTTTTTTATAAAGAACGCATGATTGTCCTGGAGAAACAAATTGTTGTGGAGAGTTACTTTTTAAAACTATTTCGGTTTCTGTTTGGTCAATTACTTTTCCTTTAAAAGGTGTCATCTGATAACGTGTTTTAATGTCGTATGTTTTATTTAAGATAGGCGTATCTTTATTAACTAGCGTAAATTTACTTATTTTTATTACACTAGAAGCTAATTCATCTTTATGGCCAACAATGACTTTATTTTCTTTAGAATCGATTTTAATGACATAAAGGGGAGCATTACTTGAAATATTAAGACCTTTTCTTTGCCCTATTGTGTAATGATAAATTCCTTTGTGAGTACCAAGAATATTGTTTTCGGTATCTACAATATTTCCTGTAAGACCAGCTTGTTTTTCAAGCTGAGTTTCAATAAATTCTTTATAATTTCCATTAGTAATAAAGCATATATCTTGGCTCTCTTTTTTATTTGCATTAATTAGTCCCATATTAATTGCCATTTTTCGTATTTCTGCTTTTTGGTAATTTCCTAGAGGAAAAAAGGTTTTTTTTAAGGTTTCAGAATCAAGCATATATAAAAAATAAGATTGATCTTTTCTGGGATCTTTTCCTTTTTTAAGGAAAAATTTATTTTTTTTATTGCTTTTCGTAATTTTACAATAGTGTCCCGTTGCTACATATTCTGCATTTAAATCTTTTGCAGTACGAAGTAATTCATCAAATTTAATATGACGATTACATTCAACACATGGGTTTGGCGTATGTCCAAGCATATATTCGTTAATAAAATAATCTATAACATGATGTTTGAAATTGTCTCTAATATTTATAGTATAGTGAGGAATTTTAAGTTTATTGGCAACTCGTTTAGCATCTGTTATTGAATTTAAATTACAGCATGCAGATAATTTTTCTGACTCTTTTGGCAGTAGTTGAAAGGTTATTCCAATGACATCGTAACCTCTTTTTTTTAATAAGGCAGCTGTTACTGATGAATCAACACCCCCTGACATACCTACTAGAACTCGTTTTTTTTCTTTCATTTTGCTTTTTGTTTTAATTTTTTTTAGTTCAAATTTAGCATATTTTGGTTGTTTTTAGAATGTTTTAAGATTAAAAAATGTTTTTGATTTAATTTTTTAGGGTAAATACTTTTATTATAGGCTTTTTATTAGTACTATAATATTTTAACATTTGAATATATTGTTTAATTATTAGGGGTTAATATTTGAGTTTTTTAGAAAAGTTAAAAGATATTGCAAATACAGATGTTTCTGATTTGTTTAAGAAAAAACCAAAAGCTTCAGTTGACACACCTGTAGAAAAATCAACAGTTTCAGAAGCTGCACAAAAAACTCCGGTTGATGATAAAAAACTTACTAAAAAACAAGAAAAAGAAAAACAAAAAATAGAAAAACAACGACTTAAAGACGAAAAGAAAAAAGAAAAAGAACAACTTAAACAAGCTAAAAAACAATCTAAGGTTAAGCCAAAGAAAAAAAATAAAAAACCTTTATTTGGCTTTTTGAAATCAAAAAAGAAATTATTAGAAGAAGAGCTTAAAAATTCACAAGCTGAAGTTGAAAAATTGGAAGAAGATGTTAATGTATTCGACTCAATTGAGGATGACTTTATTCAAGATAAAGAACTTAAAGAAAAGGCAGAAGAAGAAGAAGTTGTTGATGAAGTCGAAATTCTAACAAAAGATAAAGATTCTAAAACTATAGCCCCTGATGGCGTTACTGTATCAGAAGAAGAAACTATTTCGGTTGAATCAACCAATGATCAAGATGCTTTAGTTGTAGATGAAGTTGTTTCAAGTGATACCGAAAAAGAAGAATCTGAATCTCAAGTAGAAAAAAATGTCACTAAAGAAGAAAAAACGATAGAAGAAAGTATGGCAAGTGAATCGAAAGAGGCAGTTAAACTTGATCTGCCACCTACAGCTGTTGTTTCAAACCAAGTTCAAATTAAACAAGATTTATCTGATGTTGAATCAGATCTAGGTGAGTTGAATGTACCTAAAGAAGATGTGAAAGAAGCTGTGTCAACAGGATCCTTAATTAAGGAAGGTTCTTTATTAAGTGAGTTGGATAGTTTAATTACTAAAAGACATTATGCAGATGAAGAAAAACGAAAACAAAAACAAATGAAACTATTTACAGGTTATCAACGAACTCAAGATGGATCTCATCTATTAATTGATGATGAACTTTAATTTCTGATTATTAAGTGTTCTTTTTTACAAAATTCTTTAATTTCTGTTATTGTTAGTTCTTTGTAATGAAGTAATGATGCTAGTAATGCAGCATCTGAACAGTTTAAGACTTCAGATATGTGTTCAATTTTTCCTGCTCCTCCAGATGCAATTATAGGGATCTTACATAAGTGACTAATTGCTTTTGTGAGTTCTATATCATATCCACTTTTTGTTCCATCTTTATCCATTGATGTGACTAAAAGTTCTCCAGCACCACAATTTTCGACATATTTTGCCCATTTTACAGCATCTATACCTGTTGGATAGCGACCACCATGGCTAAATACTTCCCATTGACTTGTTTTGTCACATTGAACTTCGTGTAAAATATTTTCTTTTTTTGTTTTTGTTATAGCTTTTTTGGCGTCAATTGCACAAACAATACATTGGGAACCAAACTTATTTGATGCATTTTTTATTAATTCAGGGTTTTTTATCGCTGCAGAATTGATAGAGACCTTATCTGCTCCAGCACGCAGTAAATCGTTAATAGTATCAACATCATTAATACCACCTCCAACTGTAAAAGGAATAAAAAGGCATTCTGCAACCTTACTAACCAAATCAATTAAAATTTTTCTTTTATCTGAACTTGCTGTTATATCTAAAAAAACTAATTCGTCAGCGCCTTCCATATCATATTGTTTAGCTAGTTCAACAGGGTCTCCAGCATCCCGTAAATTTACAAAGTTTGTGCCTTTGACAACTCGTCCTTCAGTAATGTCTAAACACGGAATTATTCGTTTTGCTAACATAATAGTGTTGTATTATAACCTCTTTTGAAATCAGCGTAAGTCATTACTTTTTTTCCTTCTGGTTTAACTGTAATGGGAATTAATTCGTTGTTTTCTATTTCAGCAGCCAATATTTTAATTCGTTTGTTATTTTTAATTGTGTAAGCCCCGGGAGTGGGTGAAAAAGCTCTGATTTTAGCAAAATTTGTTTTTATGTCATTTTTTGGATCTAAAAACAAATCTTCTTTTTTTATTTTTTTACAATATGTAGCATTTGAATGGTTTTGCTTTATTGGATCTATTTTATGGTTTTTTAGTGATTTTTCTATCCATTCACTGCAAGTGCTTGCTGCTAATTGGGCTAAATTATCGTGTAATATAGCAAAATTATCTTTTTTCTCTATGTTACAGCTATTTTTAAGTAAAATTGCTCCTTCGTCCATTTTTTCATTCATATGAATTAAGGTAATTCCTGTTTGGGTATCGTTATTTAATAAAGCTGCTTGTATTGGGGATGCGCCACGGTATTGTGGTAATAGTGAGGCATGAAGGTTGATGCAATAAAAATTATTAACAATTTCTTTGGGTAATATCATTCCATAAGCGATTACAATTAAAACATCTGGCTTTAAATTTTGAATTAAATCTCTGAAAGCATCTTTATTAGTTGGTGTAGAAACGTTTAGATTAAGTTTTAAAGCCAATTCTTTTATAGGGGTAGCTGATTTTTTTGACCCTCTAGATCTAATTTTGTCAGGCTGTGTTATTACATGTGTGATTTCAATATCTTTAATATCTTTTAAAGAAGTGAGGGTAGGGCAAGCAAAATCTGGGGTTCCGCAAAAAATTACTTTTTTTTTCATTTGATTATTATAATCTTTTACTATTTCTTTTTCAAAATATAACTTATTTGGTATTTTTATTATAAAAATGGTATATTTTGATAAACATTAATTTAGGTAATTTTTATGAAAAACTCTATTCTTCTTTTTCCGTCTTCTTTTTCTTTTGATGTTAGACAATCAAAAAATATATATCTTCAAAAAAAATATTTGAATGATTCTTTGCATCATTCTCAGTACAGTCAAAACCTTAAGGGACTTACTAAAGAATATGAGATGTATAATCAAAAAATAGTTGATTTTATTTTAACAAAATTAGAAAAGAATGATTTAGATACAAAGTTTTCTTCAAATATTAAGCTTTTTGCACATTTAACTTGTTTGCAAATTATGCCATTGTTAACATTGTCTCAAAGTGATTTTTTACACTTTCATTTTTTTGATTTCATTGATGAAAATGGGAGGCTTTCAGATAATTTTTTTAAAAGTTCAAAAAATCAATTTAAGGTAAATATACAACAAATTAGAGCTAAGCAAAATTGTTTAGAAGGGTTTAAACCTAAGGAATCAGTCTCTTTGTTTCAACAATTAATTTTAAAATTTATTAATACATATAAAAATACTCAGGATAATCAAAAACAATTGTTGATAAAAAAGCTTTCCGGTATCGACAAACTTCTCGACTCTATTCAGCAGTATAGTGCTTTTAATGATAAAGACCGAAAAATAATTGATTTAGCTGATACAACTTCTACTATAATTTTACAAACAAATTTCTTTCAGCATGCTTTTTATACAACTATTAAAAAGGTAAATAAATCTATTGCTATTACGTATTATGATTTTAATAATTTTGATCGTTTAAAACCGGAAAATAGTAATAGTAATGATCAAAACTTATTTAAACCTCATCGTCTTCATATAACAAAATGGTCTAAAAAATCGATTAATCAATATTTTTATATTTTACAAAATATGCTTTCACTGACAAACACTAATACTAAATCTTTTAGAGGTGCTTCAAAAATAGATTCGTTTAATGTTATAAAAAATAAATTTAATGACTTACTTAACAAATATTTTGAAAAAAAGAGTTTGTTTATCGAAATACTTTATGAAAAATTATCTAATAATCATTTTAAAAGTCAATTAACTAAAAATGACATTGAAGATGCTTTTACTAAATCAGGCTATCAATACCATGAATTAAGAAATGTTCTACAAGAACCCTTTTCTGATAATGATTTTTTGAATTATGTACATACTTTAGTTTTAGAAAAAGTTATTCATGAACCTGAACACTATTTTAAGGATTTAAAGGTGGAACATGATTGGAATACATTTCCCAATTGTTTTCAAGTAGTTGGTAATTGCTCTATTCATAACCTTAAAGCAGCTTTGTTTGCTGAATTAGGTTTTGATTTTAGTTCTCATAAATCGGTGTCACAGCATACGACTAAACCTTTTGATGATGTTGTCCAAATTAATTTTGAGTTACTAAAGCTTGTTATTGATGAAATTGATTTAAGCAAATAAAAATACTGTTTTATACTTAATATTTATTCTTTAGATTGCTAAGTGCTAATCATGTTGGGAAGGCGAAGTCAGGGGTGCCGCAAAAGATAATTTTTTTTGTCATTTTTATATTATTGCAAAGCTATTTATTAAGAAAAGGTGTTACGTTTAAAATGCCTGTATCTAATGAACTGGCATTGATTAAATTGCTTTTGATAGTACTTAATGGATGAGAATGTAATCACCTGATTTTTTGTATCTTAATTTTTTATCTTTTTTTATCTTTTTATTTTTTGTATTATTATTTTCTTGGTTTAATTTTTTTTCATTAGATTGATTTGTTTTATTTATCATTTCACTTAAGTAATCATCAAAATCTTTTAATAATAATTTTTTTAGTTCTTCAAAATCTTTTTCTAAAACATTATACAAACCAAAATTTTTGAATTTAATTTTTCTTAGGTTTTTATCAAGGTATTTTGTATATGTGTGAGCAAAAAGTTTTTTTCCATTGTTGTCATATGCTTTTATGAGCATTTCTCCTCTTAAATTTATCTCTTTTTCACTCGATACTTTGTCATAAATGACATATAAAGTTATGATAGCATCAACATTTAACTCATCTGCAAGTGATTTTCCTAGTTTAGAATGATTTTGCAAAATTTCATTAAATAAATATTTTTCAGGGATGTAATATGCGTTAATGTTTTTGTTAGGAGAATATTTGTCTGAATTATAAAATTGTTGGTAAATAGGGTTATCGTGAATGGTATTAATGTTTAGTACGTTAATGTTGTTTTTTTCTAGTATGTTTTGATATTGGTCAACAAAATCATTAAAATACTCATCTGGTAAGTTTGACTTGTTTGCACCAGAAAGTGCATCAACAAAACTGCCCAGATTAATTTTATTAGGATCACGGCTAACGGTATTGACGTATTTATTAAATGTAAAGCTCACGATGGCTACATTATTATTTACGAGGTAACTGGCAATTTTGTTGTTGTTACATGACCAAAAAAGCAAAGGTGATAATGTGGTAATTATTAATAATTTCAGAAAATTCATTAGAAAAACATTACTAAATATTGTATGTGATTTCAATAACTATATTTTGTTTTGGTTGATTATATTATGGATGTCAGTGAATATTAGGTGTAAGGTTTAAAATCTAACATTTTTTTGGTTGCTACTTGTTGAGTTGAAAACTCACGCTATTGCTATTCAGTATGGTTTTCGTTACTCTTGAATTGTTATGGATTTACCAAAAGTTCTTATTTTAGGCCGACCTAACGTAGGAAAATCAACTTTAATCAATAGAATTGTAAAAAAGCGAGCCGCAATAACGTTTGATGCTCCTGGTGTTACTCGTGATTTAAATCAATTTTTAGTTGAATGGAAAGGGATTCCTTTTTTGATGCAAGATAGTGGTGGTATTTTTTTATCTGACTCTGCTGATTTTGAATTTCAGGATCAAGTTGAATTGTTGGTTCAAAAAGCAATTGAAGAGGCTTCTCGGATTATATTTTTAGTAGATTACAAAGACGGTGTATTACCAGTTGATGAAAAAATTGCAAAGTTGTTACGTCAAAAACCTGAAAAAGTGGTGTTGGTTGTTAATAAAGTTGATGATGATGACCATAAACAACATTTAAGTGAGTTTTTTAAATTGGGTTTTGGGCAGCCGATTGCAGTATCTTCTTTACATGGACATGGTATTTTTCCAATGATGAAAGAAGTTGTAAAATATTTCAATAAACCAGATTATGATGTTGTTCAGGAAGATATTATAAAAGTAGCTATTGTTGGCCGTACAAATGTAGGTAAATCTAGTTTATTGAACCTTATTTTTGATGATGAAAAAGTTATTGTGTCAGAAAAAGCAGGTACAACACGAGATGCTGCACATTTTTATTATATTTATGCTGAACAAAAATACGAATTTATTGATACGGCTGGAGTACGTAAAAATTCAAAATTAAAACGAAAAGTCGATTTTTATTCAGCTGTGAGAACTGAAAAAATGATTACGGAAGCCGATTTGGTTGTTGTTGTTTTGGATGCAGAAAGGGGCTTAAGTCAACAAGATAAATCTTTGATAAATCAGGTGATGAAAGAGTATAAATCCTTAATGATTTTTGTTAATAAGTCGGATGTTTTTCAAGGTGATGAAACATTAATTAAGGATTTTAAAGCAATGTTAATTCATAGTGTTCCTAAACTTGAGTATTATCCTATTATGTTTGGATCAGCGGTAAAAAAAGAAGGTTTAAAAGAATTATTTAAAACTATACCTAGTATTTTTGAATCAAACCAAGAACGGATTTCTACAGCTCAAATGAACCAATTTGTTAAAGAGGTCATTAAGCGGTTCCCTGCGCCAGCCAAATACGGTAAGCAAGTGAAGATTTATTATGTCACTCAGGCAGAATTAAGGCCTCCAACATTTGTTTTTTTTGTGAACCATGTTAAACATGTTGGTGATGATTATAAGCGGTTTTTAGAAAAACGTATGAGAACATATTTAGGTGGTTTTTTAGGACAGACGTTACAATTAGTTTTTAGAGAGCATCGTGATGATTCAAAGAAGGAGAATCAAAACTAATTCGTCCTAATCGACCTGTTCTAAAGTCTTCTATTATTAAGCGCACAACTTTCTCATCATTAATTTCACCATTTTGAAGGATACATTGTCTTTTTTGAGCAATTAAGGTGATGATTTCGTCAGGGTTAAGCATGTCTATTGTAATATCATAACGTTTTTCAATTAATGTTTGGTGATGATTTGAGAGGTGTTGAATAAACCAGCGTGTAACTTTTGTGTAATCAAATAATGTATCTTTTATACATTTTATTAAACTTAGTTTAATGGCTGTTTCATCACTTTTAATCTTAGGCATTAATACACCTGGAGTATCTAATAAAAATAAATGGTCGGTGATGGTTACCCATTGGGTTTGTTTTGTAATAGCCGGTTTGTTTTGAACTTTTGTTGCTTGTTTTTTTGCAAGTGCATTTATAAGTGCTGATTTACCTATATTTGGAAGTCCTATAATCATAACCTTTGTAATGAAGAATTGTTTTTTTTCTCTTTTTTGATCTGAATATCGTTTTAAATGGTTTAAAAGAGGCTTTAAACCGTTTTTATTCAAAATATTTACGTCAAACGCTTCTATGTTCATCTTTTTATAATATTTCTTCCAAGAGGCTGTAATAGACGCATTGGCTAAATCTGTTTTTGTTAAAACAATTACACGTTCTTTTTTTTCGGCTAATGTATCAAAAAATTTATGTTCACAGGATTTTGGGCTTCTGGCATCAATACATTCAATAATTAAATCGACTTGATTTAATTCTTTTTTCAGCTCTTTCATTGTTTTGGCCATATGGCCGGGAAACCATTGAATAGGATTCATTCTTCTTTGCCTTCTTTATGTCTACGTTGACGTCTTTTTTTTTGTTTCTTAAGTTTATCACGTTTTAGATCAGATTTTGATTTAATACCTTTTATTCTTTCAAGTTTTTCGCATAAAAGTCTTTTTGCTAGGAATTCATTTAATGTTTTTGATCGAGATTTTTGACATTTGATTTCTATTCCGGAAGGTAAATGTTTTAAATAGATACAATTATGTGTTTTATTTTGTTTTTGGCCTCCTTTTCCCGAACCTAGAATAGCCTTAATAATGATTGTTTTTTCATTTATATCTAGTTCTAGACATTTTTTATTTAGCTCTTCAATTTTTTTGTTTGATGGCCGTTCATTATTCATATTTAAAGTTTACAATAGTAAACTTAAGAATTCATTAATTATATGAGTTTTTATATTACAGAGCTGGTAATATATCTTTTTAGTTTTTCAAAGTTACTGATTACGTTTCCATTTGGTGATAATAATGGGAAAAATTGAGATTTGGATGTTTTTTTCAAATTGTATTTTACATATGTTGAAAGTATTTCAGTTGGGCCACAATCAACATAGGTCCATGTTCCTATTGTTTCAAAAAACTGTACAGCTTTAATAAAATTGATTGGGCTTTTCAATACTTCCCAAAATAATTCTGGTGAAATATTTTTATAATCCATATCAATACTTGTTATTTTATTTAGTATTTTACTTTCTTGGTTATCTATTTTGTAACTTAATTCTAATTGTAAATCTTCAGGAACCTTTAAATCTTTTTCATGTGAAATGGGTAAAATATGACAAGTGATATGATGACTTTTTAAGACATTATAGAGTTCAATTAGATCTTTTATGAGTGTTCTTATACTATTTTTTTTCTCAAAAGTAGATTTGTTGATAGATTTTTCGTTATATAAGTTTTCATCTTTATTGAAATCTGGATTTTGGTCGAAAATATTTTTTAATGTTTTATTCTTTTTTGCAAAATGAGATGTTTTTGCTTGTTGGACCGCTAAAATTAGGCCGGTGGCAAAAGGAAGTGTATTGGATATAATTGCAGAACTAATTTCTCCAATATTTACACCTAGTAAAAAGTGAGGTCTAAATCCTTCAGCAAATAGCATTCTTGCAATTGCTACCTCAACTAAAACAATGCAAGGTTCTGCGATAATTGAGTCTGATTTTTCTTTATTTGTATAGTTCGCAATGTTGTATAAATAATCCATTGCAGAAATATTACAATATTCTTGTAATAATTTTTCTCCTTGAAGAATGGTGTGTCGGAAGGTTTTATTTGAGTCAAAAAGTACTTTTCCCATATGATGATAGTGAGTTCCTTGACCTGAGAACATCCATACCATTGGTGACAGACTAGCCTGCATTTTTCCCCTCCTTACTACTTATATTACAATTTATTCCCTTTATTTGGGTGATTTAAACATAAACTTAAAAAAGAATTTCGATACTTTGGATTAATTCTAAATCATATTTTTTT
>CEOK01010170.1_pt1 | contig 12576 bp, 10 predicted proteins | sample 427001 | NCBI WGS metagenome assembly CEOK01 (sample SAMEA2591108, study PRJEB7988) | marine metagenome | isolation source: saline water (ENVO:00002010), including | reverse complement strand
CCTTTCGGTAGCGCCATGCCACTCTCAATGAGTTTGAGCATCGCGGCTTTAAACTCGTCTATACCAGTCAGCGACTTTAGGGAAATAGGGCAGTGTAAACACTCGGGCAAAAAGTCTTTTTGTGAATACTCAGAAGTCAGATCTTTCTTATTCTCAATGACTAAGGTATTTTCTGATTTAAATACTGATTGAATAGACTCGGGAAGAGAGGGCGAAGGCTGACTATGATCCACAATCACTAAATAAAAGTCGGCACTTTGGGCTAACTCCATGGTTTTTTCGATGCCTTGTTGTTCGATCGAGTCCTCAGCCGTATGCAAGCCAGCTGTATCTATGATTTCCACTCGATAATCTTTAAGCATGATATATGAAGTGATAAAATCGCGGGTTGTCCCAGGAATATCGCTTACAATTGATCTTTGAGAGCCAACTAGGGTATTAATCAGACTGCTTTTCCCTGCATTCGGAGCTCCGATAATCACTGTTTTGATGCCTTCTTGGAGTAGGGCTGAGTATTGGTTTGTTTCAATCAAAGCATTCACTTGCTGAATCAACTGATTTAAGTCCTGTATTGGGCCCGAATCGGAAGCTTTAGGCAAATCCTCCTCAGGAAAATCAATATACGCTTCTAATTCCGCTAAGATTTCTAAAAGCTGATCGGTTAATTCAGACATTTTATGTCCGATCGACCCATTGAGTTGTCGGCGTGCAACTTCTAAGCTAAAATTGGAGCGCGCATGAATAATATCTGCTACCGCCTCGGCCTGACTGAGGTCTATTTTTCCGTTCAGAAAAGCTCTCCGAGTGAATTCGCCCGGTTCTGCCATACGACAACCCCTAGCAAGCAAATCCTCTAAAACCTTTTGAATAATTAAAGGGTTTCCATGGGGCATGATTTCAAGCATGGCCTCATTGGTGAATGAAGCCTTTTCAGGGTAGGGGATAAAGATACCAGAATCCAGCTCTAAACCATTGATGTCTATATACTTACAAAGCTTTGCTTGGCGTGACTCCAAGGGCTTTTTTCGGCCTGTAACTGCTTGCTCAATCTCTGAACAGAGTGAACCCGACAGTCGTATAATGGCGAGTGCCGATTCTCCAACGGGTGTTGAAAGCGCAACAATAGTGTCAGTAGCAAGCATAGTATGGAGCTACTTTTCCCAAAAAGAGCTTTAGGTCAAGACTGTGATTCAGTCTCTAAGTCTTAGCTTCGCTTTAACTTGAGACTTCGTCAGAAGAACTGGCGATCGATTCACCCACTTTAGGATGGACCTTATCTAAGATCAGCCCAGTCAGCTCATCCGCTAACTTTGGATCATTAATAATCGCTTGTTTGGCTGCTTCTCTACCTTGTCCCACCATTTCACCCTTAAAGGAAATCCAAGACCCTTTCTTTTCTAAAATCTTATGCTCTACACCTAAATCAACCAAGGAACCCGAATGCGAGATACCTTCATTGTACATGATATCAAATTCACAATCCGTAAAGGGTGGGGCGACCTTATTTTTTACCACTTTCAAGCGAGTACGATTTCCGATCACTTTGCCCGAAGTCTCTTTAATTTGCCCAATTCTTCGGATATCCATGCGGACTGAGGAGAAAAACTTCAAGGCACGGCCACCGGGCTGTGTTTCAGGACTTCCAAACATCACCCCGATCTTTTCCCGTATTTGATTCGTGAAGAGGACCACACATTGTGTTTTGTTGATGGCTCCGGTGAGACGGCGCATCGCCTGACTCATCATTCGCGCTTGTAATCCAACTGTGGAGTCGCCCATTTGTCCGTCCAACTCATTTTTAGAGACTAAAGCCGCTACTGAATCCACCACAATAATGTCAACTGCACCCGAGCGGATCAAGGTTTCCGTGATATTCAAGGCATCTTCCCCGCATTCTGGTTGTGACACCATTAAATTTTCTAAATCCACACCCACTATTTTCGCATATTTAGGATCTAAGGCATGTTCAACATCAATAAATACCGCATTTCCGCCCTGTTTTTGCGCTTCAGCGATGATACTGAGACAGAAGGTCGTTTTTCCTGAACTCTCTGGTCCATAAATCTCACAAACACGTCCTTTAGGCAAGCCACCGATCCCAAGGGCTAAATCAATGGCAATCGATCCTGTCGAAATTTTATCCACCTCCATTTTTGTTGCATCGCCAAGCTTCATCAAGGCACCTGGGCCAAACTGTTTGTTGATTCCGGAGATCGCAAGGTTGAGGTTTTTGTCGTTTGCTACCTTATTATCGGCTTTTTTTTGAATTTCTGCTTTTCCTGCCATGATTTGTCTTTTGTTTAAAATTAAATTTGATACGAAGATATGAAGACGAATTCAAAAATCAAGTTTAAATGAAAATATGTTCACATAAATATGAATTTCGTCTCTAGGTCCAATAATACATGAAAAACCCAAAATCATCCGCAAAAACGTCTTTAGAGCGAGGGCTCGAATATGCCCGTTGGGGCGGCTATTTATTCAGCACCTTATTAGTCCTCTTGGCGGTAATCGAATTTCGCGAACTCTCTGCAGAAAGCTCCGGATTCGCTTATTTTAAAATATTTTACTACAGTTTGCTCGCCCTATGGGTACAGTTGCCCTACCCAAAGCTATCCACGTCCGCTTGGCGAATCTGCTACGGAGCACTTGTAATACTCTCGATTGGTTTTGTTTTTCTCATGATTGTTGTGGTTATGTTTTCTTACATCGCCTCTGCAGAAAGAGGGGAGCGCTTAGGGGTTCCGGGATTCGAAGGCACGCTGATATTTCTCTGTCTGCTCCAAGCACCGACTATTTTGTTTCGAAAAAACCCTGATTTACTGGATGGATGATCGAGCAGTATAAACACATTCTTTGGGACTGGAATGGAACCCTGCTTGACGACAGTTGGCTCTGCGTTGAAGTCTTAAACTCTTTACTTGAAACCAAGGGCAAACCGCCTATTTCGCTTGAAACCTATCGCACTCATTTCGATTTCCCGGTTATCCATTTTTACGAGTTTCTTGGCTTTGAAACCGATCAAGCCAACTTCGAGGCCATTAGCCATAAATTCATCGCTGCCTATGAAGCACGCTGGCTAGAGGAATGCCGCCTACACGCTGGGGTGCATCAAATTTTTCAAGAGAGCAAAGCCCACGGGCTCTCCCATTCTATTTTGTCCGCCGCACACCAAAAAGCACTGGAAATCGGCACCACTCATTTTGGTATCGAACACTATTTCGACAATTTGCTCGGCACCAATAATATCTATGCTGATGGGAAAGTCCTGCGAGCCAAACAATGGATTGAACAATGCCCTTGGAAAAAAGAGGAAATCCTTTTGGTAGGGGATACCTTACATGATTTTGAAGTGGCTAAGTCCATCGGGGTGCCTTGCTTATTATTAGGGGCAGGGCATTGTCATCGACAACGCCTTGAAGACACGCAATCGCCTGTCTTTAATTCCCTCAATGATTTAAGGGACATCCTTCCCAAGTCCTCGGCCAGCTCAAAAAACATTTGAGGAGGGAAGGTGAGAGGGAAGGATTGACTGGGTCTGAGGGCTGTGATCTTCATCCGTCCATCCGTCCATCTGTCTATCTGTCTGGCACTTGATGGCTTCGGCCTTAAGGTTCTTACTAGGTCCTTGAATCCTCAAGGGAAAAGAAGAGGAGCGTAAAAGAGAAAGATTGAAGAAATCGCAAAAAATTATTGGCAGAAATATAGAAATAGACTCTTAATAGGGGAAATTTGTAAACAATATCCGTGAACCGAGTCTATATCAAAACTTACGGCTGCCAGATGAATGAAAGAGATTCACAAGCAGTGGCGGCCTTGCTTCGCAATAAGGGCTATTCGATCGTCGAAGAAGAAGCGACTGCGGATGTTATTTTGCTGAACACGTGTAGCGTTCGAGAGCAAGCCGAACAAAAAGCGATTGGTAAGGCGGGGTATATAACGGCAAAGAAACGAAAGAAGCCGAATCTGATTCTAGGCATTATGGGCTGTATGGCTCAGAATAAGGGGGATAGCTTGGTGGACACTTTACCTGATTTGGACTTGGTGATCGGGACACAAAAATTTCACCGAGTGCCCGACCATTTGGATCATATGATAGCGAGTATGAATGGCTTGGGGCCGAAGCCAGAAACGATTATTGATATAGAGGAAGAGGCCGGCTCTCAAAATACAATCAAATCGCATATGGATGACGGGCAAAAAGTATCGGCTTTTGTCAGTATTATGCAGGGCTGTAATATGAAGTGCTCATATTGTATCGTCCCTAAAACCCGTGGGGCTGAACGTGCACGCCCGATGAATGAGATCGTGGATGAAATTCAAGGTTTAGCGGATAAGGGGACCAAGGAAGTGACTTTGCTCGGGCAAATCGTGAATCAATATGCGGTGCGAGAATTTCCCTTTGTTGATAAAAAGAGTCCCTTTGTGCAATTGTTGGAAAAAGTGAATGCGATTGAGGGGATTGAGCGGATACGATTTACGAGTCCGCATCCGGTTGGCTTTAAGGATGATTTAATTGAGTGCTACCAGAGACTGCCTAAATTGTGTGAATACTTGCATTTCCCGATGCAAAGTGGGAGCAATGAGATTCTTAAGGCGATGCGTAGGCCCTATAGTATTGAGAAGTTCCGCCAAATTATAGAGAAGTTGCGGGAGATTCGCCCAGATATTTATATTTCAACCGATATCATTGTCGGCTTTCCCGGAGAGACGGATGAGGATTTTGAAGCGACTCGTTCGGCCTTTGAAGCGATCGGCTTTGATATGGCTTATATTTTCAAGTATAGTGTTCGCCCAGGGACCACCGCTGAACCTGCAGGGGATCCAATTTCTAAAGAAACCAAAGAGGCCCGGAATCAAATCTTGCTGGATATTTTGAGTCATTCTTCTTTAGCACGTAATCAATCATTAGTTGGAACGACCCAAGAAGTCTTACTGGAAGGTAAGGCGAAACGCGGGGAGAATATGTTTATCGGTCGAACCCGAGGCTATCGAAAAGTGATCGTCTCTGCGAGTGAGCGATTGATTGGAGAATTAGTCGATGTACATATCACCGACGCAACTGTCAGTTCATTAAGTGGTGAACTGGTGATCTCAGATTGATTCAAACTTCTGATTCTTCAATTGCTTTAAGATCGTTTAATACGTCTTCCATAGAACGTAATTTCTCCTTTGGAAAAAACCCGTTTATTTTACTGATGACTTGTTGAATAATGCCATCGGGGCATGAAGCCCCTCCAGTGATTAAAATACGCACCGGCTTATTCATGTCCTCTACCTTTCTCGTATCTTGAGGAATAAAGTCACGGGTTTCTTCATTAGCATTTCCGCTTTTACTGTAGATGTAATGATGGATTGTATCCATGGATTGGATATTGGCTTCGGATTGAATATAGTGGGCGTTTTCACCGAATTCTTTCGCACAAATCTGGTATAATTGGTAAGTGTTTGAACTATTTTTTCCTCCAACGACTAGGGCTTGATCTAAGTCGGCTGACAGGGCTTTGATTAAAGCATCTTGATTGACTTGAGTCGCATAACATAAGGTATCGCCTTTTTCATTTTCCCAAAGGTGCTTTCTACGATTCGCTTCCCCGTACTTTTCTGTGATAATTTCCCGTAGATAATTAATAATTTCTATGGTGAGATTACGCAGGAGGGTGGTTTGATTGACGATGGCGATTTTCTCTAGATCGATCTCGGGGTTAAACCCAGGCGAGCAGCGATTGGCAAAATGTTTTTCAAATAATTTTAGTTTATCGGCTCCATCAGCGAGAATGACTGATCCCAAGATTTTAGCTTCCTCAATATCGGCAATAATGAGTGCAGGTCCGTAGCTTAAAGCATTGGAAAAAGTGGCCTTGGTTTCTTCGTGATAATATTTTCCATGAATTAAGGTGGTAAATCCTTCTTCCGAATGTGTCTTGATTGCTTTCCAGACTTTTTCTACCAGCATACAGGTGGCATCAAATTCCTTAAGAGCAATGCCTTTCATGATGAGGCGAATCTTGTCTTCGTGAGTTGCTCCAAACGCAGGTATAATCACGATATCCTTTAATTTTAATTGATTCCATAGTGCCGATGCATCAGACATGTCGCCGATCAGCTCGCCATCTGCATCGAGCCACTGCCCTTTATCAGTTTGTAAATATTTTAATCCTCTTTTATTTAAATCGTTGTTTACAAATGGATTATGAATCAGCTCGCTCAACATATAAATATTTTGATCGGGGTAATTTGCGATCGTTTCGTAGGCTCTTTCGATGGCATTTTGAACGCCTAAACAAAAGCCGAAATGACTGGGCAAAATATATTCAACTGCTCCGAAGTTGAGCGTAATCGGGTCATTCGAGATTTTTTCTTTTAAGCGTCTTATTGATTTAATGGAGGAGCATAACTGGCTTTGATAAATCGCAGTCGCATTTTTTTGGTAGATCTGGGAGTTGCGTTCTTTGGTATTTCTGAAGCGATAGATATAATCTCTTTGGTTGAATTTCAGGTAGGAAATATTAATTAAATGAGGTTCAATCACCAACATTAAGTCGCTGAGTGCTTGAGTTTTTTTTGCAGATTCGAGTGCTTCCCAAGTCAGATACAGGTCTTGTGTTGTATCACTTTCTTCGTAGGCAATAAAACAATCGTAATCGGTATTTTGCCAATGAATTTTATCTAAGAAATTTTCATTGTCAGGAGCATCATAAATCACACAAGTATCGTAAGTATTTGCTGTATCTTTTATGACTTTGAGCCTATTGTTTGAATCAAAGCTGAGAGTTATGGTTGGCATAATGGATTTATTTCTTAACTATAAAACAGGAACAAACTGACATAAATATGTATCAAGTCAATTTTAGTGAGCAAAGCATGAAAGAGTTGAATCAACTCGAAATTACAAAACAGATGGAAATAGCTGAGATCATTAGCTCGATCACAAATGAACAATTAGCCCATCCGAATGAATCACTGTGCTCTTTTCACCGAGATAATACCGTTTACTATCGTGTCCGTGCTAATGATTTTAGAATTTATTTTGAATTAATCGGAGATCAATTATTCGCTCACTATATTTTACATAAAAATACATTAGCTGATTTTATTTTCAGAACAAAGCTTCCGGTAAATGAAGAATTTTTAGCGGAACAAGAAGACTCTTTTTGGAAATATTTAGAGTCTTTAAAGTAAGTTTATTTCCGGGCATATTCTTGTGGACAATACTGTGTATAAAATGTGTCTGAAACTATTCAACTATATCGAGTGATTGATTGTTCACATTGTTCACAATTTATCCAAAATCAGATTCACAGGAAAAATTCTTTTAAATCATTGATAAAAAGATATTTATTACTTTATTCAGTTATTCTTATCCTATACTACTAATAAGAGATTTATATATTAAATAATTATTATCTTTATAGGTGAAGTAAAAGTGTTAGTGTTTTACATAAATTATGGAATTTAAAATCAACAAAGATCATTTTAGTAATGGCTTACAACAAGTCTTGAATGTTGTAGGCACACGATCCGCAATGCCGATTTTAGGAAATGTATTAATCGAAGCGAGTGCAGATCACATATCCTTAACTACGACAAATTTAGATATTGGAATCCGTTGCCGAATCACAGCAGAGGTGACCACTGAGGGAAGCATCACTTTGCCGGTAAGAAAATTAGCCACAATTGTAAAAGAATTACCACAGCAAGAGGTATTTTTTGAATTAGCGTCAAACAATCAGGCAAAGATCACCTCAGGAGGTTCGATCTTTAAAGTAATGGGCATTGGTACGGATGAGTTTCCCCCGTTGCCGTCTTTCGAAAACCAGCATGTGTTTAAATTGGAGCAAAATGATTTAGCAAATATGCTTAAGAGCGTGTCCTTTGCGCAATCGTCTGATGAAAATCGTTATATCCTCAATGGAGTGTATTTTAATTTCTCTGATGAGAATCTAACTTTAGTTGCGACAGATGGTCGTCGTTTAGCTTTAACCTCTTATGAATTGGAGGCGGATTCGTCGGATACAGGGAGTTTAATTTTACCAGCAAAGACGGTTTCAGAAATTGAACGCTTAGTAGGTAAGGGAGAAAGCGTGAAGATAGCCTTCAATGATCGACAAGTTGCTTTTGAAATAGCGATAGAAGATGAAGAGGGCAATAGTGGATTGATCGACCATATTTATTTGGTTTCAAAAATTGTAGAAGGGAATTTCCCGAATTATCGTCAAGTGATTCCGAAAGAGACAGAGCACCGTATAAAAATTGAGCGTGAATTATTTTTAGAGTGTGTCCACCGTGCTGCTTTAGTGACATCTGAGAAAAGTAATTCCATCAAATTAAAGATCAGTAATAATTTAATGGAGATTATGGGATCCTCTGCAGAATATGGAGAATCGCATGAATCTATGGGCATCGCTTATGAAGGACCTGATGTTCAAATTGCTTTCAATCCAACATTTTTAATGGAACCTTTGAGAGCTTTGAGCCATGACGAAATTTTCTTCGAATTTAAGGATGAACTCAGTCCTGGTTTGGTTAAAACCCTAAACCAATTTTTATGTGTAATTATGCCACTCAGGCTTAATTAAGCATTTCTCAGTACTCTCACTGAATTCTATTTGGAATTATGTTCGTAAGCAAAGAGCTGACGCTTGTTTTATTGGCGGTTTATTTAATAATGCTTATTTTAAGCAAACAGTTTCCGATGCGGATTTTTGCTTTGATCAGTCATTGGGCACGCTGGTTGAGCTTTGCCTGTGCTTTCAGTTTGATGCTGACTTTTTTTGAATGGTCAAATCGTCCGGATTGGGTGCATTTTGTCAGTGGCTTAGCCTTATGGTTTGTATCAGAAACTTTATTTTATAAAATTTCTATTCACATGTTGAACATAAGCGACATGGAGTTGTTTCCAAAATACAAACATGACACAAACGAAAATCTATGGCCTATAACCAAAGAGGTACTCCAAATAAAAGAATTTTTATCGGCAGAAGGATTTAAGTCTGAAGAGATATTAAAAGCTCAAATTGTTTCGAATATTACTATACGTCAGGCGGTTTTTTTAGATGACTCACAAAAGATTCGTTTGAATGTTTTATTTATTCCTCATGCCAATCATGAAACAAAGCTTTTTTATTCGCTTTTCAGTATGCAAACATCTGGAGAAACTTTAATAACAGATAATCAAAATATGCCTTTTGGGGGCTATTATCCAGAGAACTGGACAGTCAATCGGTTTCCCGTCTGTCACTCGTTAAAGCAATTGTTAAAAAAACACCGGGAGCTTGTTGGGGAAAAGAAAGAAGCTTTGGTGGCACTTAATGAAGATATGCGTACAAACACTAATCGCCTACAATGGGAATTGGAAAAGAGAAATCGAGAGATGGGCTTTCTCAAGATACCCGACAGCGAGGATAAGCGAAGAATTTCTCCTGAAGGATGTTTTAGAATTTGGACGGAAATGTGGTTACTGGCTTATTTTGGTAAGACTTTGTCTTAACTTTTTATTTCAGTACGTTCCGTAGGCGAAGACCAATCAAAGTGAAAAAATTCACCGCGTGGACTATCGACTCGCTCGTATGTGTGTGCGCCAAAATAATCTCGTTGTGCTTGGAGAAGGTTTTGTGGCAAGACCGCACTTCGATAACTGTCGTAGTAGGCGAGCGCGGAACTGAAAGTCGGCACCGGTATACCAGTGACAACAGATTGGCTAATTACGAATCGCCAGTTGCCCTCAGCAGAATCAATCGCTTGTTTGAAATAGTCATCGAGCAAGAGGTTTTCTAGAGTGCTATTTTTATCAAAAGCTTCAGTTATCTTTTGCAAGAAAGCGGCACGGATGATGCAACCGCCACGGAAAATTTCTGCTATAGCACCAAAGTTTAAGTCCCAATCATATTCTTTGTTGGCTTCACGCATGAGTTGAAAGCCTTGAGCATAGGAGCAGATCTTTGAGCAGTATAAGGCATCATGAACGGCTTGGATAAAGGCGTCTTTATCTTCAATCGCTGGGGATACCGTAGGTTGTGACAATATCTTTGAAGCATGGGTGCGTTCGTCTTTCAGTGCAGAAACACAACGAGCAAAGACCGCTTCAGCAATCGTGGGTGCAGGAACACCCATATCTAATGCATTCACAGAAGTCCATTTACCGGTTCCTTTTTGACCGGCAGTATCTAAAATCGAATCGACTAAGGGTTGATTGGTTTTTGGGTCTATTTGTTGGAGAATATCTGCCGTGATCTCCATTAAGAAAGAATCTAGAAGGCCTGTATTCCATTCTTCAAAAATCTTTCCAATTGCTACGGGCTCTAATTTCAAGATGTCGCGCAAAATATGGTAAGCTTCACAAATCATCTGCATGTCTCCATATTCAATTCCGTTATGCACCATTTTCACATAATGCCCGGCTCCATTCGCCCCAATATAGGTGGTGCAACTGACGCCTCCTTCAACAGGGTTACCAGGCTTCGCTCCCTCAAGCGGTTTCCCGGTCTCAGGATTCACCTTAGCGGCGATTGCAGTCCAAATCGGCTCTAGCTCTTTCCAAGCTTCAAAAGAGCCTCCTGGCATAAGTGAGGGGCCAAAGCGCGCACCTTCTTCACCGCCAGAAACACCCGAGCCGATGAATTGAAATCCTAAGTCAGTCAAAGTCTTTTCTCTACGAATGGTATCATCCCATTTGGCATTTCCTCCATCGATGATAATGTCTTCTTTGTCGAGTAGGGGGACAAGTGCATCGATGACCGCATCGGTCGCACGACCTGCTTGAACAAGAATGATGATTTTTCTCGGTCTTTTGAGTGAAGCGACAAAATCTTCGAGTTGCTCAAATCCGACTAATGCACCAGGGGTGTCTGGGTTGGCATCCAGGAAAGTTTTTGTTTTAGCGTAAGTCCGATTAAAAACGGAGATGTTAAAATTATGGTCTGCGATATTAAGGGCTAAATTTTGTCCCATTACCGCGAGGCCGATTAATCCGATATCTGAAGATGCAGAAGTCATAAATTGAAATGAACAGTATTAATAAATGTTGGTAGATTCTTGATTGATGACTGGATCGCTCAAGAAATCAGCCATGAAGTTTAAATTAGTTCTACCGGAGCCCATTTGGATTCCTTCGGCAGCGATGTTAACAACAACATCTTTGCCGGGCTGTAGTAAAACGGCAGGAATAAAGATAGTGTTCTCTGAAATGGTACCATCGATATCGTTAAGGATGCCTAGAGGTTTTAAGTGCTCAGAAAAGCGGATTTCGATTTGTCCTTTCACGGGTTCAAATTCTCCTTGATTGCGTACACGAATACTTAATTCCGTGGTTTCGCCAACCGTGATGGGGTCTTTGGAATCGACAATAGAAAGTGTTACACCAGGGACGGCGAGCCATTCGGTAGAACTTTGGTCGGATGCGGTCAGCTCAGCGCCTGTTTTGAGTATAGCTTTGACAACCGCATTACCAGGGCGATTTGAGGTGAGTTGAGTGGTGATTAATTGGTTACTCCCTGCGGGCAGTCGGGGAATCATCCAACCAATGGCATTGCCATTGATGCGGCCTTGTCCTGAGTCAAGGATGGAGTAATTATCGGACACGATTTGGGTGATGCGGACATTTTCTAAATCGGTATCTCCGGTATTACGAATATTGATTTTATAGTTTTGGGGCTTGAATACGTAAGCACTGAGTGGGCCGAGTGTTTCAATTTGAATGCCTGATTGAACAATTTGTGTATTTGCTTGAGCCAAAGCTTCTGTTTCTGGAACACTATTTGCGTAGGTGGCACGGAAGTTATTTTCAAAGAGTCCCTGAGTTAGGGCATCTGCTTGAATAGTAAAGGAGCGAGAGGCACCCATATCTAACTCATAGAGTGAATAGTTTAGAGGAGAGACCTCTTGAAAAGCTTCGGATAAATCGGCGGAAAGAGCAACGGATTTGGCGACAGCAGTTCCTGTATTACGCAAGGTGAGTTCCCATGTGCCGGTCGTGTTTCGTTCGAGTGAATTAGGGGCGACCACATCTAATTCTAGTTTAGGTTGTCCAGCAAAGAGCGCTAAATTAAGCGACTGTTCAAAGCGGACTAGGGTAGAAACTTGATGATCACCTTGATCCATCGGGATTAGAGACAACGCGATGGCTTGTGTGTCCCCTGCTTGAAGTTCTGTAAAATGCCAAATAAAAGTAGAAGGATCTTTCAGGCTGGGGATGACTTGGTTCACCTGAAATGATTCAGGAATGCGTTCTTCTATCCACAAATTTTCAATATCTTTTAAGACCTCTATAATAATATCATAGTTGATTTCTCCACCGACTTGATCGGAGTCGATTAAAGTTTTTCTAACGAGCAAACGATCGTTTTTAAAAACAAGCGATTCCTCGTCGATATTGTTTGTTTCGGATATTTCGGGGAGTGATTCTACCAGCGGCTGAGCCTCAGGTGTTTCTAGAACTGTCGGTGCTGAATAATCGGCTTGTATTGGGTTGGATGCGGTTGTTTCACATCCCGTTGAGAATAATAATACAGCTAAAACGAATAGAATACTGTGAACTTTAAGCATAATTTAAACGATTTGATAGAATTGAATATAGTT
>CEOK01190264.1_pt1 | contig 12605 bp, 12 predicted proteins | sample 427001 | NCBI WGS metagenome assembly CEOK01 (sample SAMEA2591108, study PRJEB7988) | marine metagenome | isolation source: saline water (ENVO:00002010), including | reverse complement strand
ATAGGTGCTTATTCAGAAAAACAAATAATGCCACAAGAAAAATTAATAAAAGTCCCGGATGGAATTTCAAATGAAATTGCTTCATGTATTGTTTTAAAAGGAATTACCGCAGAATACTTACTTCACAGAAGTTACGAAGCAAAAAAAGGTGATAAAGTATTGTTTCATGCTGCAGCTGGTGGTGTTGGGCAAATTTTATGCCAGTGGGCAAATGCAATTGGATGTACTGTAATTGGAACTGTTGGTTCAAAAGAAAAGGAGGCTATAGCAAAAAAAAATGGTTGCCACCATGTAATAAATTACACTGATAATAATTTTGTTGAAGAAGTTGAAAAGATAGTTGGCAAAAATGGAATTGATGTCGTTTATGATGGTGTAGGTGCAAAAACTTTTGAAGGATCCATTGAATGTTTAAAAGTTAGAGGGATGATGGTTGCTTTTGGAAATGCATCTGGTTATGTACACACACTAGATATTAAAAAACATATAAATGCTAAAGGCCTTTTTTTTACTAGACCTTCGATAGCACACTATACGGTAACAAGAAAAGAATTAGAAGACTCTGCTGCAAAAGTTTTTGATGCGATTCTATCAGGAAAAATTAATGTAGAAGTGTTTAAGAAATATTCCTTAAGTGAAGTAAAAAAAGCTCATGAAGATTTAGAAGCAAGATTGTTAACTGGTCCTGTTGTAATACTACCTTAACTACATAATCTCTTGATCAATATCCATATCCGACATATGAAGTTTTAATGCTTTAGTAGAAATTTGAATTTCTATAATAAAAAATACAATTGAAATTATCATTGATAAACAACAAGACCCGAAGATAATTCTAGCTATAAAAATTTCATCTAAGTAAAGACCAAACACAGTTAGCATATTAAACAAAAAGCCAAAAGCTGCGAACATTATTGTAAATTTTAAAAGACTAATTCTTTTGTTTAAATTTATGAACTGAGCTTTCCATTCTGGAGGAGTATGTTTCTCGAAAACATGTGCATCATGAATTTTTCGAATTAAGCCACTTAATGTATGAAACCTATTACTATAAACCCCCATTAATAGAGGAATTGCTGGAAACATTAGTGCAGTGACTGTGTAATCTATATTCATACGAATCAATTTGATTATGAAACTAGCCTTTGTTATTTACAAGTAAATTATTATGAAGCAAATAAAACTTTTTATTGAATTAATTAGATTAAGAAAACCTATTGGTTATATGCTTTTATTTTGGCCATGCTCCTGGGGCTTAACCTTAGCATATGATTTTTCAAATAAATTATATAATTATTTCTTTTACCTATTTCTATTTTTCATTGGAGCTGTGCTAATGAGATCTGCTGGTTGTATCGTAAATGATATTCTGGATAGAGAGTTTGATAAAAAAGTATTTCGTACAAAAAATCGACCTATAGCATCAAATAAAATTTCAATCCCACTAGCAACTACCTATGTATTTGTTTTGTGTTTTCTAGCATTATTAGTTCTATTGCAATTTAACAATTTCACAATTGTACTAGCATTTGCTTCAATGCCTTTAGCCTTCACTTACCCTCTCATGAAAAGATTTACTTATTGGCCTCAGCTTTTTTTAGGTATTACATTTAATTATGGATTAATATTAGGTTGGACATCAATAAGGGGCGAAATAGATGTGATTCCAATACTATTTTATACTGGGGCCATATTTTGGACATTAGGATACGACACAATTTATGGATATCAAGATATTAAAGATGATGAAATTATTGGCCTAAAATCAACCTCAATAAAATTTAAAGGGAAAGAAAAAATATTCTTATTATCATGTTACTCAATTTTAATGATTTTTTTAATTATTGGAGGATATTATATGAAATTTAATATTATATATTATCTCTTAATATTATTTCCTTTAGCTCATTTGTATTTTTACCAAATAGAAAATTTCGACTCAAAAAATCCAAAAAACTGTCTTAAATTATTCAAGAGTAACAATTTTTTAGGCTTAATGATATTTTTAAATTTGATTATCATAAAAAATATATAATGATAAAAAAAGAAATTTATAAAAGACTATATAAAGATTACTCAAAAAAATATTTAGACAAAATAATCTTATCAGCTTTTTTTTCAATATTGGTAGCAGGAAGCACGTCTTCAATAGCATGGTTATTAGATCCAGCTATAAAGAAATTATTTATAGAAAAAGATCAAACGCTAATAATATTCATTCCACTAATGATTATTCTTGCTTTTACAATAAAAGGTTTATCTCTATATTTTGCAAAATCTACAATGATAGGCGTAGGTGAAGAAATTAAAAAAAAACTTCAATATGATATGATTGATACTTTAATCGGTACTGATACACAAATTATTGACAAGAAACACTCTGGAAAATTTATTTCAAATCTTACGTATGATGTAACTCATATTACAAATTTATTGAGTAATGCAATTCTAACCTTATTTAAAGACTCTCTTACATTAATCGGGTTGTTAACTGTTATGTTTTTACAAAATTGGAAACTTGCACTAATTTCTATAATAATGATACCTCTTGCAAGTATATCTGCAAAAACTCTCGGGAAAAGAATAAATAAAGTTGCAACTGAAGCACAGGAAAAATCTGGTTTTTTAACAACTTATCTTGTTGAGCTTTTTAAAAATCACAAGTTGATTAAAATATTTCAAAAAGAAAAATACGAGAGAGATAGAGCAGATCAACATCTCACACAATTAAAAGAAAAAAATCAAAAAATACAGACTGTATTTGTAAGGATGTCACCAATAATGGAAACTTTAACTGGAATAATGATTGCTGTATTAATTTTTTACTCAGGAAAACTTATGGCTAAAGGTGAGGTTGATATAAATAATTTTTTTTCATTTTTAGCTGCAATGATGTTGGCCTATCAACCAGTTAGAGCATTATCAACTTTGAATATGGTTTTAAATCAAGGTATCTCTGCTGCTTCAAGAATTTTACCAATTATAGATCAAAAAAATAATATCAATGATAGTGTTTCTGCAAATATTTTAAAAATTAAAAAAGCAAATATCAATTTTAAAAATTTAAATTTTTCATATGAAATTGATGAAAGTGAGACTTTGAGGTCTCTTAATTTAGAATTCGAAGGTGGAAAAATGACATCTCTAGTAGGCCATAGTGGCTCTGGTAAATCAACAATTCTAAATTTAATTCCCAGGTTTTATGATGCTCAATCAGGAGATATCACTATTGACAATCAATCAATATATCAAAGTACAATAAAATCTTTAAGAGAAGAAGTTTCTATGGTTAGCCAAGAGACAACATTATTTGACGATACTGTTAAAAATAATATCAAGTATGCAAACGAAAATGCAACAGATGAGGAAATAAACAAAGTTGCAAAACTATCTCACTGTGATGAATTTATAAATAATTTGCCAAATAAATTTGAAACATTAATTGGTGAAAATGGCGTTAGATTATCAGGTGGAGAAAAACAAAGATTATCAATAGCTCGAGCAATGCTTAAAAAAAGTTCAATAATATTATTAGATGAAGCAACTTCATCTTTAGACTCAGAAACAGAGTCAAAAATTCAAGAAGCTCTAAAAATTCTAACAAAAGATAAAACAACTATTGTTATTGCACATAGACTTTCAACTATTTTAAATTCAAATAATATTTATGTAATTGACTCTGGAAAGGTAGTTGCAAATGGTAATCATGAGGATTTAATAGTTAAATCAGAATTATATAAAAATTTTTATGAAAAACAGATTCAAAAATAGATATGTTTTTACTCTATCAAATAGTCCTTTCAATTCTATTAATCTTTTCTCCGATAATTATTTTATTTAGACTTTTAAAAGATAAAGAAGATAAAAAAAGATTTATTGAAAAATTTAGTATAACTTCAAAAAAAAGATCGAGAGGAAAATTGATATGGTTTCACGGTGCGAGTGTTGGTGAAATTTTAAGTATAATTCCATTAATAAAATATTATGAAAAGAAAAAGTCTGTTGATCAAATCCTAATTACATCAAGTACATTAAGTTCCGCAAAAATAATCAAAAGATTTAAATTTAAAAAAACAGTGCATCAATTTTACCCTATAGATCACTATTATTTTACAAATAAATTTTTAAACTACTGGAGACCTAGTTTAGCTATTTTTATAGAGTCAGAGATTTGGCCTTGTATGTTTAATTTTATTGAAAAAAATAAAATTCCATTAGTTTTATTAAACGCTAGATTAACTAAGAAAACATTTAATAGATGGATGAGAGTTAAATATTTTACTAAAACAATTTTTAATAAAATTTCAATTGCCTATCCTCAAAATGTTGAAACTAATCATTATTTAAAAAAAATAAAGACTAATGGAGTCAAAATTATAGGAAACTTAAAATTTACTGAAAATGATGAGGATAAACAAAAAAATATTGATAAATATATTAAATTTAAATTTAAAAAAAAGAAAGTTTGGATAGCTTCAAGTACTCACGGTATAGAGGAAGTTTTTTGTGCCAAAGCACATTTAGAATTAAAAAAGAAAATAAAAAATTTAATTACAATAATTATTCCAAGACATGTGCACAGATCAAAAGTAATAGTGTCTAATCTTAAAAAATTAAATTTGAAAGTTGTAACTCATAGTTCACGAAATAATAATTTAACAAATACTGATATTTATATCGTGGATACATTTGGAGAAACAAAAAAATTCCATAAAATAGGAAGTTCAGTTTTTCTAGGTGGCTCAATTATTAAAAGAGGAGGTCAAAATCCATTAGAAGCCGCCCGTTATGGTGCAAGAATTTTACATGGGCCAAATATAGATAATTTTAAGGACGTATATAAATTACTGAAAACTCTAAGAGTTTCAAAAAAGATTACTACGTCAGAAGAATTAGCAAATTTGATTACTTTTAAAAAAAATAAGAAAATAGGCATTAAAATTAAGAAAATTGGAGCAATAATTTTAAAAAAAACTATAAAAGAATTAGACAATTTAATTAATGATAAACTTAAAAAAACCTGAGTTTTGGAATTTAAAAAAACCTAATATATTTGCGTATCTATTGTTGCCAATTGCATTTTTAATCCAATTAAGAAATTTTTTTAGAATTAAATTAAAAAAAAAAGAAATAAAAATTAAGACTATATGTGTTGGAAATATTTATATTGGTGGAACAGGTAAAACTTCTTTAAGTATCAAAATAAATGAAATTCTTCGTAAAAAAAATATTAAATCCTGTTTCATAAAAAAATTTTATAAAAATCAAATCGATGAACAAAGGCTTTTAAACTCACATGGGAAACTTTTTGTATCACCAAAAAGAATTGATGCAATAAATCAAGCTGCATCAGAAAATTATGAAGTTGCAATATTAGATGATGGTCTTCAGGATTTTTCTTTGGATTGTGATCATGAAATAGTATGTTTTAACAATCTTAATTGGAAAGGAAATGGATTAACAATACCAGCAGGCCCTTTAAGAGAAAGTTTAAATAACCTTAAAAAATACCAGAATGTAATTATAAATGGAAATGATGAGAATTTAGATATTATTAAAAAAAATATTTTAGAGATTAACTCAAAGATAAATATATATGTTGGAAAATATGTGCCGATGAACCTGGATGAATTTGATAAAAAAAGTAGATATCTTGCTTTTTCTGGTATTGGAAATCACGAAACTTTTATTTCGATGTTACAAAATTGTGGCCTAGAAATTAGTAAAAATCTAGAATTTCCAGATCATTACATTTATAGCAATGAAGACATTAATAAAATTTTAAAAATATCTGACGAAATGGAATGTAAAATTATAACTACTGAAAAAGATTTTTTAAGACTAGATAATAAAAAAAATAATAAAATTAAATATATAAGATCTAATTTACAAATAAGAGATGAAGAAAAATTTATTAACTCTATTTTAAAAAACAAATGAAACAAATAAAATATTTTTTTCAATTTTTATTAATCATATTTTTTTTTTCTTTATTCAAAATATTAGGATGCAGAGCATCATCAGCTCTTAGTGGAAAATTGTTTGAGATAATTGGTCCATTATTTAGATCAAAAAAATTAATACTTTCAAATATTAATAAAGCTTTTCCTGATATGGATTTAAAAAACTCAAATAGAATTTCTAAACAAATGTGGAATAATTATGGAAGAGTTTTTGCAGAATATATGTTTATAAAAGATTTCAGGATCGGTAGACTAAATAAAAATATAGAAATAGACGGGCAAGAAATTATCGAAGACATCAAAAAAAGAAATCAACAAGTAGTTTTTATTTCAGGTCATTTTAGTAATTTTGAACTAATGGCAATGCATTTAGAAAAGACTGGAATAAATTTATCAACAATTTATCGACCATTAAATAATAATTTCTTAAACAAGATAATGGTAAATATTCGAGAAAAATTTATTTGCAAAAATCAAATTAAAAAAGGAATAGGTGGTATGAAAAAACTTGTTAGTTTAAAAAAGAATAATTATTCCACGGCATTAATGATTGATCAAAGAGTCTCAGAAGGAATAAGATCTAATTTTTTTAATCAAAAGGCTCTTACCACAACTATCCCGGCTCAATTAATTAAAAGATTCAATATACCAGTTGTGCCTATCTTTATTGAGAGAGTTAATGAAATTAATTTTAAAATAACTGTAAAAAAACCAATTTATTTTACAAAGGACAGCTCTCTGGAAAAAATAACAAATAAATTGAATATTGATTTAGAAAAAATGATTCTTCAAAAACCTGAACATTGGATTTGGACGCATAATCGCTGGAAATGATTTTATTTTTTATTAATTTCCTCTTGTTTTTGAAAAGCCTCTTTATATGAAAAGTATGCTTCTTGTAATTCAACATTCCAATAACTCAAATTTTCAATACTTATTTTTCTTCCTGAGACAGCACACTCAACATAATCGCCTGGCTCTATAATTTGAAAATTATTAGGTAAATATTTTATTTTTGCTAATTTTTTTGTCATTTTTAGTTTATATACTTCTATATGAAAGTTGGAATAATAGGAAGTGGTGGCAGAGAACATGCAATTTGCCAAAGTTTAAAAAATTCTAGTAAAATAGATAAAATTTTTTGTTTTCCAGGAAATGCTGGTACTTCAAGTATAGCTACAAACATATCTATAGATCTAAATAACTTTGAAAATATTAAAAATTTTATATTTGAAAAAGAAATTGATATGGTTGTAGTTGGACCTGAAAAACCACTTGTAGATGGTTTAGTTGATTACCTGGAAAATTTTAAAATTAGAGTTTTTGGCCCAAATAAGTTAGCTTCACAACTTGAAGGATCTAAAATTTTCACTAAACAACTTTGTGAAAAATTTAAAATACCAACAGCAAAATTTGGAATTTTTAAAAACAAAAATGATACAAAAGAATTCTTAAAAAATTCAAATTATCCAACAGTGATTAAAGCTGATAATCTAGCCTCTGGTAAAGGAGTTTATATATGCAGCAACGAGGGTGAGGCACATATTGCCGTAGATGAAATTTTTAATGGTAAATTTGGAAAAGCAGATAATTTATTGATTGAAGAGTTTCTTGAGGGTGAGGAGATGAGTTTCTTTATTATTAGCGATGGTATAAATATTAAAAAATTTGGGACTGCTCAAGATCATAAAAGGGTATTAGAGGGAGACAAAGGAAAAAATACTGGTGGCATGGGTGCCTATTCACCTTCAAGACTAATTACTGATCAATTAGAAAAAAAAATTATGCAAAAAATAATAAATCCAACATTACAAGGATTGGCCGAACTTGGAAGTCAATATAAAGGTTTTTTATATGCTGGCTTAATGATAGTGAATAATGAACCTTATTTAATCGAATATAATGTAAGAATGGGCGATCCTGAATGCCAAACTATACTACCAAAACTTAAAACAGATTTAGCAGAAATATTTTTAGCATGTTGTGATCAAAATCTTAATAAAATTAAGATTAATTGGTCTGATAAAAAAAGTTTATGTATTGTAATTTGTTCCAAAGGTTATCCTGATGTATTCAAAAAAAATATAGAAATTGAAAATTTAAAAAAAATTCAATTGAGCGATGATGATCATATATTTCATGCAGGCACAATAAATAAAAATGAAAAAATATATGCTATTGGTGGTAGGGTTTTAAATTTTGTAACTTTGTCAAATGATTTTAAAGATGCTAAAAAAAATATTTTAAAAAATATTAATGCTCTGAATTGGTCAGGTGGATTTTATAGAAAAGATATTGGCTATAAAGTAATTAAATAATGAGAGTAATTGCTGGATTTTTTAAAGGAAAAAAAATTCTTGAACCAAAAGATGCTAATACTAGACCTTTAAAAGATCTTACAAAAGAATCTATTTTTAACATTATTCAACATTCAAATAAATTTGAGATCGATTTAAAAAAATCTAATATTTTGGATTTATTTTCTGGAGTAGGCTCTTTTGGAATAGAATGCTTATCTAGAGGTGCAAAAAATGTAATTTTTGTTGAAAATTATAATAAGGTTTTGCGAATATTAAGAAAAAATTTAATTAATTTAAAAACTGTTGAAAATTATCAAATAATTGAGAGCGATATAAATAAGACTAATATATTTTCCATTCTTAATAAAAAATTCAATATTATTTTTTTAGATCCGCCCTATAAAGATAAAAATTTAGAAAATTTACTAAATGATATTTATAAATCAAAAATTTTATTCAAAAAAAGTGTAGTCATAATTCATAGACATAAAAATGAAAAAGATGATTTTCCAAAACAATATAAAATTATTGATGAAAAAAAATACGGTATATCAAAGATTATATTTTTATCCATTTTAGATTAATAACTTTTTAGTTTCCTTTTTTATTAGCTCTACGGATGGCTGATCGTAAGGATTTAAGTTTAGTGACTTACCGAGTAATATTGTCTCTAAAATAAAAAAACAAAACAATTCTCCTAATGTTTTTTCATTAAATTTCTGTATCTCAAAACTTCTGAAAGGAATCTTCTTGTTAATAAAAACTTTTTCAGTTGCAAGCTTTTGGGAATGCATGATTTGATTTATTGATTTATTTTTTAAAAATTTATATTCGTCAAAAAGGTTATTTTTAATTATCATGTTAGATTTATTATCTTTAGAAAAGAAAAAGGTGAAAAAATTTTTTTTAAAACCATCTAAATAAAGTTGCATTGTACTATGATTGTCTTTAGGCATGTTAGATATAATTGGTAATATTCCTTTTCCTTTTTTTCCTAAACTTTCACTTACCAATTGTTTATACCACTCAAGAAAATCTAATAAACTTGGATCATAATTTATAATAATAGAATTAAATTTTTTACTTTTTGAGTAACTTAGTATTGAACTTACATTTGAAACTAATGCATTAATAAATTTTTTATTCTTAATTAAATTATTAAGTTGTCTAAATTTTTTAGGATTTAAGCCCATTAATTCTGCTGGTAACATTCCAACTTCTGATAAAACTGAATATCTTCCACCTATAAAGTTATTATGCTCAATAATTTCTGACTTAAATTTTTCAGCTAATTTAAAAAGGTAACTTTTTTTATTCTCTGTTATAAAAACATTTTTATCTTTTTTTGATATAAGAAGATTGCTATTAGCTATTGTCTCCATTGTATTTCCTGATTTAGAAATAATTAAATTAAAATAATTTTTTTTTTTTAGATTAAATTTAGAATTTAGATTATCAACAAATAAAATGTTCTTATTTACAGCCAAAAAATTATAAATTGCTTTTGCTCCTAATATGGAACCTCCAATACCAATAATTCTTATTTCAAGATTTTTTTTTAGTTTAATAATTTTTTTAAAATCATATTTATTTTTATATGTTGACTGAAGCGAGCAAATAATTTGACTGTTTTCTTTTAAAAGATTTTTTAAATCGTTTTTAACTTTTAAAAGAATTTTATTTTTCTTAAAATTTTGAAATTTAAAATTTTTACTAAACATTAATTCTTCTTAATTTGCTTAAGAATTAATTTTTCTATTGAGCTTATATTTTCATCATTTTCCTCGATAATAGATTTATCTTGAGATCCTGATATTAAGGACTTAACACTTGATTTTCTCTTTTCTACAACAACTGTTTCTTGATTTGGTATGGGTAACTCATTAAAATCAGGAGGCATTACTAAAGGAGATTTTTTTTCAACCAAAAATTCTTCACCACTTCTTTTGTCTGGCTCAAAACCTTTTCTGAGAGTATTACATCCAGATAATAATATAGCCATTGATAAAAAAACTAGTATTTTTTTAAAAATATTCATTACTTTTTTTCTTCATTATTAATTAAAAATTCTGTCATAATCATGATTATTACTCCAAATGTAATAAAAATATCTGCAATATTAAAGATAAACCAATGAAAATCTTTTACATGAAAATCTATAAAATCAGGGACTGCATTGTAAAATAGCCTATCATAAATATTTCCTAATGATCCAGCAAATATACTTAATAAAGCATATCTTTGAAGTCCTTTATTTATATAGCTTAAGTATAAAATCAATAAACTTACTAAGATAATAATAATAGTAAGTGTGTTATAAAAACTTTTTTCATCAAATGACATTAAACCAAAAGCTATACCTTCATTCCAAATTAAATGGATGTTTAAAAATTTAGACTCATACAATGTATTATCAAAATTGTTTTTAAATTTTTCGATAACATATATCTTAGAAATTCTATCTAAACTAAAAACGATTATTACAAATATAAGATTGAAAAATAAATTTTTTTTTATAAATTTTAGATTGGGCATGTTGATCGTTCACAAGAACCAAGTTTAACTTTCCAGCATATTGGACATTTACTTCCTTCAGCCTTTTTGGTGATTACAATAATTTCATCACTATCGCTTTGTACAACTGATGATTTTGAAGTTATACAAAACTCTGAAAAATCTAAATGTTGTGAAAGTTCAAAAAGTCTTTTATTTAATTTTATTTCAATATCAGCTTCTAGACTTGAGCCAATTTCCTTGCTTGCTCTTTTTTCCTCAATACTTATATTGCAAACATCTCTTATCTTAATTATCTCGTTCATTTTATTGCCTAGATCAAGGTTTTTAAATTGTTTTGGAAAATTGAGAAATTTTTCTAAGTGTATACTTTTATGATCCTTTTTTATTAATCTATAAATTTCCTCTGTAGTAAAGGATAAAATTGGTGCAAACCATTTTAATAGTGAATTTAGAATTATATTTAGCAGAATAATTGTAGATTTTCTTTTTTCAGAATTAATAGGATCACAATATAAAACATCCTTTCTAATATCAAAATAAAATGCAGATAAATCTACAGTACAAAAATTTAATAATTCTTTATATAGATTATGAAAATCATAATTATTAAAGTAATTTTTAAAATTTTTATTTAAAATATAAATTTTGTGTAACATAAATTGTTCGAGTTCAGGTAATTCTTTAACCTTTATTTTTTCTAATTCTAATTCTTCATAATGATCATTTAAATTTCCTAATAGATATCTAAAAGTATTTCTAATTTTACGGTAAGATTCTGCATGTTGATCTAAAATAGAATAATCTATTCTTAAATCTTCAGCGTAATTAGACGAGGCAACCCATATCCTTAAAATATCTGCACCATACTTTTTCAAAATATCCTCAGGTGCAATGACATTACCTAAAGATTTTGACATTTTTAAACCTTTACCGTCTACTACAAATCCATGAGATAATATATTTTCAAACGGTGCTCTTCCTCTAGTTCCACACGACTCTAATAAAGATGAATGAAACCATCCTCTATGCTGATCAGAACCTTCTAAATACATCGAGGCTGGCCACTTTAAATCGTCTCTCTTTTCCAAAACAAAAGAATGGGTTGAGCCACTATCAAACCAGACTTCAACGATATCACTTAATTTTTCAAAATCCTCTGCTTTATATTTTGATCCTAAAAATCTTTGTGGATCATCAGAAAACCAACAATCAGAACCTTCTTTTTCATAAATATTTGCAATATTTTCAATGACTTCATCATCAACTAAAATTTCTTTAGATTTTTTATTTATAAAAATAGGTAATGGTACGCCCCAAACCCGTTGTCTAGAGACACACCAATCAGGTCTGGTCTCTATCATTGACTTTAGTCTTTCTTTGCCTTTGTTTGGATAAAAATTAGTTTCATCGATTGCTTTTAAAGCTTTTTTTCTCAAATCGTGACTCTCCATTGATATAAACCATTGAGGAGTTGCTCTATGGACTAATGGTGCTTTAGATCTCCATGAGTGTGGATAAGAATGAATTAATTCACCATTAAATAATAATTTTTTCTGCTCTTTTAATTTATCTATAACGATTGGGTTAGCTTTAAAGATGTGAATGCCATCAAATATTTCAACATTTTTTGTATACTTTCCATCTCCATCAACAGTCTCAATTGCTTTAATTCCATTATTTAAACATAAGTTAAAATCATCTGGACCATGGCTTGGTGCACAATGGACAATACCTGTTCCTTGTTCAGTTGTAACAAAACGTGCATGAAGCATTGGGATATCATATGCAAAACCTAAACTTAAAAAGGGATGGTTACAAATTGTAT
>CEOK01009454.1_pt1 | contig 12630 bp, 11 predicted proteins | sample 427001 | NCBI WGS metagenome assembly CEOK01 (sample SAMEA2591108, study PRJEB7988) | marine metagenome | isolation source: saline water (ENVO:00002010), including | reverse complement strand
CAATTTAAAATTGAGTTTGAATGTGAGTTCTTAGGATCAATTGATACTTTGATTACTCCAAGTAAACTTAAATCTTTAGTCTATGAGAATCCAATACAACAAAATGCGGGTTTAGATGTTTATATTCCACCAGAGAAAGGTCACGATTATTTGATGACAGTTGACGTAGCACGAGGTGTAGGAGAAGATTACTCTGCATTTGTTGTAACTGATATTACTGAGTTTCCACATAAAGTTGTAGCAAAATATCGAAACAACGAAATTAAACCAATGTTGTTTCCAAATATCATATATGAGGTAGCAAGAAATTATAATCAATCCTTTATTCTATGTGAAGTAAATGATATCGGAGATCAAATTGCTTCTATATTAAACTTTGATATGGAATATGAGAATCTATTGATGTGTTCAATGAGAGGTAGAGCAGGTCAAATTGTAGGACAAGGATTCAGTGGAAAGAAAACTCAACTTGGTGTCAAGATGTCCAAGACAGTTAAAAAAGTTGGTTCATTAAACCTGAAGACAATGATTGAGGAAGATAAATTAATATTCAAAGATTATAATATAATATCTGAATTAACTACATTCATATCAAAAAGTAATTCATTTGAGGCTGAGGAAGGATGTAATGATGACTTAGCAATGTGTCTTGTAATATATGCATGGTTAGTTGCACAGGACTATTTCAAAGAACTCACTGATCAGGATGTAAGAAAAAGATTATATGATGAACAAAGAAATCAAATTGAACAAGATATGGCACCATTTGGTTTTATCTCTGATGGTTTAGATGAAGATAGTTTTGTTGATAATGAAGGAGATTTATGGAAAGTTGATGAATATGGTGACAGATCTTATATGTGGGAGTATCGGTAGTGAAAAACTTATTTAAGCATGCGAAATTGAAAAGATTATTATCCAAGTCATTTCCAAATAAAAAGATAACTATAACAGATAACAAAGACGGATCACAAACAATTCTGATACTCTAATGGACTTTACTGAAAGAAATGTAATCGAATCCCTATCTGAAATTGCCCCCTACATTGAGGCTGATGGTGGATATTTGCAATTTGTAGAAATAGAAGAGGAAACAAACTTTGTTAAAGTTAGATTGGGTGGTGCTTGTACCAGTTGTGCGATGAGTGCTCAAACTTTAAAAATGGGTATCGAAAAGAAATTATTCCAAGATTTTCCTGATTGTAATGGAGTGATACAAGTCTTATAATGGAAAAGGATGAAGAGTTTGGTTTTAGTTTAGAACACTTACTCTTTGAAGAGAGAAAGTGCAGAGTTTGTGGAGAAACAAAAGACTTAGTAAATGAATTCTATCTAATTCGTAAAAATAAAAGAAATTTTCCTTCTGGTTATTCTTATGAATGTAAGATATGCACAGTTAAGAGAATTCTTAAAAATAGAAAGAAAAGAAAGGTATCCACTGAGTGGACATATCCAGATTGGTAATGTTCATGCACTGTTTCCCCGATGTAAAAGTAGCAATTAATAAATACTTTTAGTAAAATTGAATCTTTTATAAAGAGGGAAAGACATGTCGCTTAACTTAGTATCACCTGGAGTCAAGGTAAGAGAAGTTGACCTGACTATCGGTAATATATCTGGAGCACAAGAACAGGTCGGAGCGATTGCTGGCCCATTTGAAAAAGGCCCAATAGATGTACCGCTATTAGTGGAGAACGAACAAGATCTCATAGCAACTTATGGTAAACCATTAGACACAGACGGACAATTTGAATATTGGATGACTGCATCATCATATCTTTCATATGGTGGTACATTAAGAGTTTTAAGATCCGATAGTTCAAATTTAAACAACGCAAACGCAGGTGTAAGTGCCGATTCGGTAACTACAAAAATTAAATCATATGATGAGTATAATTCAAATACTTATAGTACTTTTTATTATGCAGCAAGAAATCCTGGCACATGGGGTAATGGATTAAAGGTATTTACAATTGACCATTTTGCTGATCAAGTTATTAGTGGAATTAGCACAACTGGTATTTCAGTTGGAATGGGTGTAACTCAATCAATATCTGGAAGAGTTCGTGTTTCAGGAGGAACAACTTCATCTTATGATTCTTCAGAATTTGTAAGAGGTATAATTACTGGAGTTGGAACTGCTGGAGGAACTGCAGCTGACGCAATTACAGTTAAGATTGTAGACAGAGTGACATCTGCTGGTGTTTTATCTGCAACAACTTATGATGAACTGAAATTCTTAGGAGCAACAAGTACAACAACTACAACAACTTCATCGACTGGAATTGGAACAACTGTTGGTACAATTGATACTGCATTTGATATCACCATAACTGGTATCCATACTCTTGCTACAGATTCTAATTCGATAAATTCAAACGTTGCATTAGGAGACATCGTTACCGTTGCAGGAAGTGATTCTGTAGTTTCCACTGGAACAACGGTTATTGGTATTGGTGTAAGTTCAGTTACAGTGGATAAGGCAATTAGTGGAATTTCAACTTCAGTATTCACATTCACTAGAACTTCATCGAGTAGTAACACAACGAATACCAACCAAACTTACGTAATTGATGCGGATGGATCTGGAATTTCAACACTTACATCAACAACAGCATCAGACTGGTACAATCAGCAAAAATTAGGATTAACTAAAGGTGCTGATATTTCTTGGAATACAATTGCTGAAAAACCTGGTACTTCTGAGTATGCAGAGTCAAGAGATGCTGCTAATGATGAGATGCATATTGTGGTTGTTGATGAAGATGGTAGTGCATCAGGAATTGCAGGTAATGTTCTTGAAAAGCATTTATATCTTTCAAAAGCAAAGGATGGTAAGAGGCAACCAGCAGAAGAAGTTTATTACAAAAACTATCTTTCAAATAAATCAGAGTTTATTTTCTCAGGTGCTCATGCAGGTGTAACAACTTCTGGACTTACAGCAAAAGCAGGAGATACTAGTGTTGATGACTTTAACTTAGTCACTGGTGGTTCTTGGGGTCAAAACGCTGCAGGTGTAACATTTAACGTTGAAGGTAATAGATCTTACAATCTAACAGGCGGTAAAGACTACTCTGGAACAGACGGATATAACATTGAAAAAGGAGATGTTATTAACTCATATAATGTTCTTAAGAATCCAGCAGAATACACAATTAACTTTATCCTACAAGGGCCAAGTGGTGGTGCTACTATCTTTGATTCACAAGCAAAAGCATCAGCACTGATTGCGATTGCAGACTTAAGAAAAGATTGTATTGCATGCATATCACCACATCGTTCAGGAGTTGTAAATGTATCTAACTCAGATACACAAACAGATAACATAGTTGATTACTATGCTGCACTCCAATCATCATCATATGCAGTATTTGACTCAGGTTACAAATACACATTTGATAGATTTAATAATGAGTTCAGATACATCCCATTAAATGGAGATGTTGGTGGATTAATGGCAAGAACATCAATCAATTCATTCTCTTGGTTCTCACCAGCTGGTGCATCCAGAGGAGCAATTAACGGAGCAGTTAAACTTGCATACAACCCATCACAAGCACAAAGAGACATTATCTATCCGAAGAGAATCAATCCAGTGATTGCATCTCCAGGTGCAGGAATCATTCTCTTTGGTGATAGAACTGGACTTGGTGTTGCATCAGCATTTGATCGCATTAACGTTCGTCGTTTGTTCCTCACTGTTGAGGGTACAATTGAAAGAGCAGCAAGAGATCAGTTGTTTGAATTTAATGATGTAATTACAAGAACTAATTTCTTAAATATAGTTGATCCTTTCCTTCGTGATGTCAAAGCGAAGAGAGGTATCACTGACTTCGTTGTTGTTTGTGATGAAACAAATAATACACCAGACGTAATTGATGCAAATCAATTTAGAGCTGATATCTTTATCAAACCCGCAAGATCGATTAACTTTATCGGACTTACATTTGTTGCTACTCGCACAGGAGTAAGTTTTGAAGAAGTAGTTGGAAACGTTTAACTCAATAGAGGAAAAAAATTAAATGGCTAACCTAAACATTCCAAGCACTAGAGATAGAACCCTTGATGCATTCAAGGGTAAAATGGTTGGGGGTGGTGCTCGTCCAAATTTATTTGAATGTGAACTATTCTTCCCTGACGATGCAATTCCTGTTGATTCATCAAAAGATGAAATCGCAGATAAAAGTAGATTTCTAGTCAAAGCAGCACAGTTACCTGCTTCAAACATTGCACCAATACTTGTTCCTTTCAGAGGAAGAAATTTAAAGATTGCAGGAGATCGTACATTCGATCCTTGGACAATCACTATCATTAACGATGTTGATTTCAAAATTAGAACAGCATTTGAAAGATGGATGAACTTGATGAATAAGCATGAGGATAATTCAGGACTTACTGATCCAACAGCATATCAAAAAGATTTATTTGTAAGACAGTTAGGTAGATCTCAAGTAAGTGGAGCTAGTCCCACTAGTGATGCTACACTACCTGTTCTAAAAATGTACAAGTTTCATGGAACTTTCCCGACTAACATCTCAGATATACCTTTATCTTATGATAGTTCAGACACTCTTGAAGAGTTTACTGTAGAGATGCAAGTTCAGTGGGTTGATGCTCTTGATTCACAATCAAAAACACAACTTGGCACAGGATCATAAATAGTGCTATAATAGTAGCAAAACAATTATACAATGGCAAAACTTTTTGGATTTAAAATCCCTGACGGAGAGGATAAGAAATCAAAAGGGGTGGTATCTCCCGTCCCTCCTAGCGATGAAGACAAGTCAGACTTTTATGTCTCTAGTGGATTTTATGGCCAATATGTTGATATTGAGGGTGTATATAAGAATGAGCAAGATATGGTTCGTAGATATCGTGAGATGTGTCTACACCCAGAATGTGATAGTGCGATTGAAGATGTCGTAAATGAAGCAATAGTTTCTGACTTAGATGATTCTCCTGTTGAGATTGAACTATCCAATTTAAATGCATCAGATAGATTAAAAGATGTAATAAGAGAAGAATTTAAAAATATTAAGAATCTTATGAACTTCGATAAGAAGTGTCATGAGATTTTTCGTACTTGGTATATTGATGGTAGAGTTTTCTATCACAAAGTTATAGATTTAGATAATCCATCAGAGGGTATTCAAGAAATAAGATATATTGATCCTCTTAAGATAAAATTTGTTCGTGAAACAGATAAAACTGGTTCAAATAGATTATCACCATTTGATGTTGCAAAAAATGGAAATGATCCAAAAAGTAATGATGCTCCGAAATTAAATGAGTATTATGTGTATGATCCAAGTGGTGGTAAAAAGGGAAGTGGGATTTATCCATCACAAACTGCCAAAGGTGCAGTTAAAATTGCAAAAGATGCAATAACATATTGTACATCAGGACTTGTAGATCGTAATAAGCAAACAGTATTATCATACTTACATAAAGCAATCAAGGCACTTAATCAATTGAGAATGATTGAAGACAGCCTTGTAATTTATAGATTATCAAGAGCACCAGAACGTAGAATATTCTATATTGATGTTGGTAATCTTCCTAAGATAAAGGCAGAGCAATATCTCCGTGATGTTATGAATCGTTATCGTAACAAGTTGGTATATAATGCTGATACTGGAGAGATCAAAGATGATCGTAAGTATATGGCAATGCTTGAAGATTTCTGGCTACCAAGAAGAGAAGGTGGAAGAGGAACTGAAATTACAACATTACCTGGTGGACAAAACTTAGGTGAACTTGCCGATATTGAATACTTCCAATCAAAATTATATAAGTCATTAAATGTTCCATCAAGTCGATTAGATAGTAGTGGTGGATTTAACTTAGGTCGTTCATCAGAAATCTTAAGAGACGAAATTAAGTTTAGTAAATTTGTTGGTAGATTAAGAAAAAGATTCTCTCAAGTTTTCAATGATATGTTGAAGACTCAGTTGATTCTTAAAAATGTTATTACTCCAGAGGACTGGAATGATTTAGAAGATCATATTCAATATGATTACCTATACGATAATCATTTTGCTGATCTTAAAAAGAATGAATTATTAAATGAGCAACTTGGTGTTGTTGCATCAATGGAACCATACATGGGAAAATATTTCTCGAATCATTTCGTTCGTACCAAAATCCTTAAGCAAACTGAAGACGACATTAAAGAAATAGATAAAGAGATAGAAGAAGAAATTGAAGATGGTTCTTTAATGGATCCAAATGCAATGGTTGATCCAAATACAGGTGCACCAATAGATCCTAATATGGATTTAGGACAACCAATAAATGAACCAGACCTTGAAAAGCAAGGTTCTGCAACAGAAGCACCTGAAGGTGGAGAGATATAAATAAATATTAGTCAATATAATATTTTCTTAACATGGATGATTTAATGGATATGATGGTTGCTGATGCATCTGCATCTGATGTAACTGATAAAATTAAAGAAATTTTGTATACAAAGAGTGCAGAAAAAGTTAATGCAGTTAGACCATCTGTAGGTGCAGGATTATTTGGTGAGGAAGAGCCAGAAATAGAAACAGAAACAGAAATTACTGATACACCAGAAGAAGAAAAGGAAGAATAAATGAAAGTTCTTTCCGCAGAATCTAACTTAGGATCTGCCACAAATGTAGGTAATTCAACTGTGGTCAGAGTTTATAATAGTGATTCTTCATCAGGAACAATCACAAAAAAAGATGCTGCAGGAAATACACTAGGAACTATGACAGTTTCTGCTGGAGAAGTGGTTTATTGTGAAAAACAATATACTGATACTTTAGAAGGAGGAGCAACACTCAAAGCATCTCAAATTGCATATAGCAATATGATGTATTATGCGAGTGCTGCTAGTGGTGGTGGTTATACTGATGGAGAAATTCATACTACTAATTTAGCATATCATTTGGATGCTAACAACAGTAGTTCTTATGGTGGTAGTGGAACTACATGGACAGACTTAGTTGCTGGATCAAATAATGCCACGATAAATGGTGCAACATACACTGAAGGAACAGGAGATCAAGGTTACTACTTTGATTTTGACGGCATAAATGATTATGTTGAGATAGGTACTCCAATTGTAAGTGGAACAGACTTTACACTTGAACTATGGTGTAGAAATGATGCTGCAACCATGCCATCTACCGAAACTGCTTTTACAACTGAGGGTGCTTCTGCTGATACAACTGATTTGGTTCGATATGATGGTAACAAGTGGACAGTTAAAGGTACTTCCTTTTTATATGCTCGAAGCTATACGGTACATGTTCCCCAAGGGCAAGAATGGAATCAAATAGTGGCAGTAGTGTATGCTAATGGTGGGAATTCGAGTGACATACGACTAAAAATTTATTTAAACGGTGAATTATCTAATACTATGTCAAGTCTTAAAAATGGTGGATATGCTGCAGGTAATGCAAATATTCTTGGTCGTCAGACACCTAGTTCAGGTTTTTGGGATGGTCAAATATCAATTTTCAGATATTATAATGCAGCATTAACAGACGCAAATGTTCTAACAAATTATGATGCACATAAAGGAAGATACGGACTTTCATAAATATAACATAGGAATATATTAAAAGAATAATGTCAAACAGGACTTTGATTAAGGGAGCAGAGGCAGCATGCCCAACAACCACTGGAACTGCCACTAGTTTTAGTGAAGCACCAGTCGTTCGTCTTGTTAATACTGATTCAAGTGCTCACCTAGTAAGTGTAGTAGAAACTCAAAGTGGGACAACCGTTGGGTCGTTCACACTCCCAGCTAGTGGGGTTGAGTTTTTAGAAAAACAAGTAACACACTGTGTATTTGCAGCAAATGCTGGTGTAAAAGGAGCAAAAGTAGGATTTACAAATTAAAACTATGAAGTTAATTACAGAAGAAGTCTCAAACGTAAAAATAATTACCGAAGGTAAGGGTTCTAGCAAGAAACTTTATATTGAAGGTGTATTCTTACAAGGTGATATTAAAAACAGAAATGGTAGAATGTATCCTGTCGAAACTCTTGCAAGAGAAGTCAACAGATATAATGAATCATTTGTTGGAAAAGGTAGAGCACTTGGCGAACTTGGACATCCAGATGGCCCAACAGTTAACCTAGATCGTGTTTCTCATAAAATCACATCACTCGTTCAAGAGGGAAGTAATTTTAGAGGTAAAGCACAACTACTGAATACTCCAATGGGTAAAATCGCATCTTCACTTTTAGATGAAGGTGTGATGTTAGGAGTTTCTTCTCGTGGTGTTGGTTCACTAAAAGAAGATCGTGATGGATGTAAAGTTGTTGGTGAAGATTTCATGCTGGCAACTGCTGCAGATATAGTTGCTGACCCTTCTGCTCCTGATGCATTTGTATCTGGAATCATGGAAGGAAAGGAATGGATTTGGGACGGAGGAATTCTCCGTGAACAACAAGCAGCACAAACAAAAAAGCGTATTAATACACTTGTTGACCAAAAAAGATTGGATGAAAAGAAACTCGAATTATTCGGTGATTTCTTGACAAATCTTTAATTTATAAATAACTATAGTAAATTTTAAACAAAGGTTAAATCGGAGAGTTACAAATGTCTCGTGGCAAACAATTACAAGAAATGGAAGTAGGCACTCAGCAATCCAAGACTGTTGTTAATGCTAATGCAAAGCCTGCAGATCCAATGCCTACAATGGCAGATCCAGGTACACAGTTAGCAAACGTGGAAGATCTTGGAGGCCCTACACCAGAAAATTCTAAACCAGATGATGATTCAAATAAATTGAAAACACCTGGTGGCACACTTAAGCAAGTTAAGGATGTTGTAACTAAAGGTGCAAAACCTGCAGATCCGATGCCAGCTGGTATGAAGGAAGAGGAAGCAGAAGTCGAAGGTGAAGTAGTTTCCGAAGAACCAAAAGTTTCAGAAGAGAAAACAGAACTTCATAATAAAGTAGAAGAAGCAATAACTTCTGAAGAAGAAGTTGTTGAAGAAGAAGATGAAAAGATTGAAGTTAATGTTGAAGATGACATTAATGCTTTAATTTCTGGTCAGGAATTGTCTGAAGAGTTTCAGGAAAAGGCAAGAATGATTTTTGAAACAGCAATAAACGCAAAAGTTGCAGTTGTCAAAGAAGAAATGGAGAAAAAATATGAGGAAGCATTACAAGAAGGACTAGAAGCAAGTAAGATTGAGCTCACCGAGAGGGTGGACTCTTACCTAGAATATGTTTCTGGTGAATGGTTAGAGGAAAACTCTCTTGCTGTGGAGCAAGGGCTTAAGGCAGAGATGTCTGAGTCATTCCTAACAGGAATGAAAACCCTTTTTGAAGAACATTATGTATCAATCCCTGACGACAAATATGATGTACTTGAGAGCATGGTAAATAAATTAGATGATATGGAAGAAAAACTCAACGAGCAAATCGACAAGAACGTTGCTCTAAATAAGAGATTATCAGAGTCTACATCAGATGGAATTTTAAGTGACGTTTCTGAAGGACTAGCAGTCACTCAGAAAGATAAACTCGCATCTCTTGCTGAAAGTGTTGAGTTCGAAAGTGAAAACGATTACCGTGAGAAACTAGTTACTTTGAGAAATTCATATTTCCCAACAAGACAGGTTGCTAGTACTCAGAGTGAAGACTCAGAAATGCTATCAGAGTCTAAAGAAACAGTTGCTAATCCAACTGGATCTATGAACAACTATCTAACAGCACTTCAGAGAATCACTAAAAAGTAATTCTTTAGTAAATTTTTAAACAAACACTTTTAACGAGGTAAAATTCAAATGGAAATGTTCAACGCTGAACATCTTCAAGAGAAGTGGGATCCAATTCTTAGTTATGATGGTGCACCTAAAATTCAGGATGCACATCGTAAGATGGTTACTGCGGTTCTTTTGGAGAATCAAGAAAAATTTTTAAGGGAGCAAAATAACTTCCTAAATGAAGCAAGTCCAACAATGTCAGGTAACGCTGCTGGTGCTTCAGGTGCATTCGGTTCAGGTTCTACACCTGCTGGCCCAACAGCTGGTTTCGACCCTGTACTAATCAGTCTAATCAGACGTTCTATGCCTAACTTGGTTGCTTATGACCTAGCTGGTGTACAACCAATGAATGGCCCAACTGGTTTAATATTTGCTATGAGAAGCAGATACACTAATCAGAGTGGAACAGAGGCATTCTTCGACGAAGCAGACACAGCATTCTCTGCACAGGACGGTGGTAATGACACTACTCAGGGTAATTACACTGCTGGTTCTGATGACGGAGCAGATGTTGGTTTCGGTACTACTTCACCAGGTGGAGCACACCTAAACAACCCAGGAGCACTTAACCCATCAAGTAATGCAACTCAAGATCAGTATGCAGTTGGTCAGGGTATGGCAACTGGAGACTCTGAGATTCTTGGAGATTCTGATGCTAATGCTTTCAACGAGATGGCATTCTCAATCGAGAAAGTTACAGTTACTGCGAAGTCTAGAGCACTAAAGGCAGAGTACAGTTTAGAACTTGCTCAAGACCTTAAGGCAATCCACGGATTGAACGCTGAGGCTGAGTTAGCAAATATCCTTTCAACAGAGATACTTGCTGAGATAAACAGAGAAGTCATCAGAACAATCTATAAGGTTGCTGAACAGGGTGCAAGAGTTAACACTGCTACTGGTGGTACTTTTGACTTAGACGTTGACTCAAACGGAAGATGGTCAGTTGAGAAGTTCAAAGGACTTCTATTCCAAATGGAAAGAGATGCAAACAGCATCGCACAAAGAACTCGTCGTGGAAAGGGTAACATGATCCTATGTTCCGCAGACGTTGCTTCAGCATTAACAATGGCTGGTGTATTAGATTACACACCTGCACTTAATGCTAATCTTAGCGTAGATGACACAGGTAACACATTTGCTGGTGTTCTTCAAGGTAAGTACAGAGTGTACATTGACCCATATTCTGCAAACAGTGCTATTAAGCAGTACTATGTTGTTGGATACAAAGGTTCTTCACCTTATGACGCAGGATTATTCTACTGCCCATATGTACCATTACAGATGGTAAGAGCAGTTGGTCAGGACACCTTCCAGCCAAAAATTGGATTTAAGACCAGATACGGTATGGTTGCAAACCCATTTGCTGAAGGTACTGCTCAAGGTCTTGGTGCTATCAAGGCAAACAGTAACAGATACTATCAGAGAGTTACAGTTACAAACCTTATGTAATTCATATTACATATTTTTTCAAGAGATCCCTAGTGGGTCTCTTTTTTTATGGGTTAAAAATCTATAAATATCTAAGACTAGACTAGTTTTGTCTCATCTTATGAAATCTCTGAATATATTCATACAAGAGGGTTCTTCTAAAAAGTGTCCGCAAGGTCAATATTATTGCTTTACGGATAAAAAATGCAAAAAGATTCCTGGTGGATATTTTGTAGGTAGAAGAGGGTATCTTGAACCTGAAGAAGATTCAGATAGTTCTAAGAAGAACGGAAAAAATGGTAATGGAAATGGTAATGGTTCTAGTAATGGTAATGGAAATGGTGGCAATGGTAATGGTAATGGTGGAGGAAATGGTGGCGGGATGAGTGAAGAACTCAATAAAGATGACAAACCAGAAGCAGCAGTCTATCGAAAATTCATAAATACTATGAAGGAAAAAACTAAATCAATGAACGAAGGTTCTCTTCGTAAATGGTTCAAAGGTTCTAAATCCAAAGACGGAAAAGGTGGTTGGGTTAACGTGGTTACAGGTGGAACTTGTGCAAGTGATGAACCAGGTGAAGGAACACCGAAATGTGTTTCATCTTCAAAGAGAGCAAGTATGACTAAGGCAGAAAGACTCTCCGCATCAAGAAGAAAAAAGAAAGCAGATCCAGGACAACAATCAAAATCTGGTGCAGCAAAACCAACTTACGTATCTACTGACAAAAAGAAAATGAAAGAAGAAATTCAAATCACTGAAGCAGACAAAAAAGGCAAAGGTAGTGGTACAAAAGACGCATGCTATCATAAGGTCAAGTCAAGATATTCAGTATGGCCTTCTGCATATGCATCAGGTGCATTAGTTAAGTGTCGTAAAGCAGGTGCTGCAAACTGGGGTAATAAATCAGAAGAATTAAAATTACCAAAAATAGAAATTGTAACTGAAGTTAGCAAAAAAACTTTAGGTAGTTACGTTAAGAAAGCAGCAACAGAAATAGGAACCAGTGCTATGAAAGGTGACTATAAGAAGATGCAGAAAAGACACAAAGGTGTATTAGATGCAAGTGATAAACTTCAAAAAGAAGGTGTATATACAGGCCCTAATAAAGAAGATAGAAAGGTTATCAAGAAGTTAGATGATAAAGACTTTGCTAAGAAAGCAGCAGACTATGAAAAGAATATGGATCCTAAGAAACGTCAGGAACTTAAGGATAAAGCAACTAAGGGTATGAAGTTTACTCACGAAGGAACATCTTATGGTTTATATAAAGGATCAGGTAAAGCAAAAGGTGCGATGAAAGATTTTCTTGATAAGAAAGCAAAGATGTTGACTAAGAAAAGAAATGCACAATCTGATGCTGCTAAAAACAATCCTCATTTTGATAGCACACAACCATCACCATCAGGTAGAAATAAGTATGAAGAAGTATCATTTCAACAATT
>CEOK01002066.1_pt1 | contig 12631 bp, 8 predicted proteins | sample 427001 | NCBI WGS metagenome assembly CEOK01 (sample SAMEA2591108, study PRJEB7988) | marine metagenome | isolation source: saline water (ENVO:00002010), including | reverse complement strand
AAGCGAAAATATAAAAGTAACAAGCATTATTGGTAGATTTTTAGAACATTCAAGAATCTTTTGGTTTAATAATGATGGAGATGCAGAAGTATTTATTGGTAGTGCAGATTGGATGAGACGTAATTTAGATAGAAGAGTTGAAGCAGTTACACCTATTGAAGACAATAAGATTAAAAAAGAAATTAAACATTTATTGGATTCTTATTTAGAAGTAAATAAAGACTCTTGGAACATGCAAAGCGATGGTAGCTATACCAAAAATCAAATTTTAAATGATAAGAGAAAATATATTCAAGAAAAAATTATTAAGCAATACAAAAAAGAAGAAGATTGAAAAATTTCACAGCATTTTTTTAAACATTTAATCTTTTTTTTGATGCGCTTTATACCTAATTAGGCAAAAAATCATAAATTTTTCGTTTCAATTAGTCAACTTCTCCTTATAAGTGCTAACTTCTTATTAAATCTAATTTCAAGAGGCCAGGGTGATGGGGATCCCGCTGGAATCTGCCAAGGAAATTTCTGATGTTTCATCAGGGAAATCTAATTCGGCAAGTACAAGTCAAAAACTATCTGCATCAACTGTAAGTAGTCAAAAATCTCGAAGTTCTAGAAGACAAAGTAATCGTCTAGCTACTGATGCGATAGGTTTCTATCTAACAAGTATTGGCAGAGTCCCACTTCTGACTCCTGCAGAAGAAATTGAGCTTGCTCATCATGTTCAACAAATGAAAGATTTGTTGAACCTTCCTCTTGAAGAACGCTCTACCCGTCAGAAGCACAAAATAAAAATGGGTAAACGGGCAAGAGATCGCATGATGGCTGCAAATCTTAGGCTTGTTGTAAGTGTTGCAAAAAAATATCAAAACCAAGGTCTCGAATTACTCGATTTAGTTCAAGAAGGTGCCATTGGATTAGAAAGAGCTGTTGATAAATTTGATCCTGCAATGGGTTATAAATTCTCAACCTATGCTTACTGGTGGATAAGACAAGGGATGACTCGTGCCATAGATAACAGTGCTAGAACTATTCGACTGCCAATACATATCAGCGAAAAACTTTCAAAAATGCGCCGTATCTCGCGTGAATTATCTCATCGATTTGGTAGGCAACCAAATCGACTCGAGTTGGCAAACGCGATGGGAATTGAACCTCAAGATCTAGAAGATCTAGTATCTCAAAGCGCGCCATGTGCCTCTCTTGATGCTCATGCAAGAGGCGAAGAAGATCGTAGTACTCTTGGAGAACTAATTCCCGACCCAAATTCTGATGAGCCCATGGAAGGGATGGATAGAAGTATTCAAAAAGAACACCTCGGAGGCTGGTTATCTCAATTAAATGAGAGAGAGCAAAAAATCATGAGACTTCGCTTTGGACTTGATGGAGAAGAACCACTTACTCTGGCTGAAATTGGAAGACAAATAAACGTTTCTAGAGAGCGTGTAAGACAACTTGAGGCTAAAGCAATTTTAAAATTGAGGGTAATGACTACTCATCAAAATGCTGCCTAAACATTGCCTATTCAAATAGCTGTTTTTGTTATTGCTTTATGGATAATAATAATTTTATTGATTGCATTTTTATGTAAGAGATATTTTCCTAAACAAGAAGAGTTAAGCAGAAAAATTATTCATATAGGAACAGGGCCCGTAATTCTTTTAGCTTGGTTATTTGATATTCCAAAAAATATAGCTTTCTTATCTGCATTGTTTATCACCCTAGCCTTAGGTATGAATTATCAATATCGTTTATTACCTGCCATTGAAGATATTGAGAGAAAAAGTTTTGGAACAATTGCATATGGCATCAGTATCACACTTTTACTTCTACTATTCTGGCCTCGCTACGCATCATCTATTTCCATTGGAGTCCTATCAATGGCTTTTGGTGATGGATTAGCGGGTTTAATCGGAAGATCTATTAACTCTCCAAAATGGTCAGTACTTGGTCAAACAAAATCAATTGTTGGAACATTAACAATGACGTCAGTAGTAGCCATAACTACTTCGATTATCTCTTCAACTAATAATTTAGGCATACAACCACTAGAAATTTTAGGTATATCACTCATAGCAACTTTTTTAGAACAAATAAGTCCTTGGGGAATTGACAATCTAACTGTTCCTATTGGAGTAACTTGTATTGGAATATGGTTAGTAGGAATATAAACAACTAACTACATTTATTTGACCGATTCAGCTAGTTCTTCTAATAAAATTTCAGTTGTAGAAAAGTTTATGCATGCATCCGTGACACTTTGCCCATAGGTAAGTTTTGACAAATCTGAATTTAATTTCTGATTACCCTCAACAAGATGACTTTCTATCATTACGCCCATTACATTCTTTGATCCACCTTTTATCTGTGATGCCACATCTCTTAAAACTTCTGATTGTCTACGAAAATCTTTATTGGAATTACCATGACTACAATCAACCATAACTTTTTTAGGCATCTTAAATTGTTTTAACTCATCTGCAATTAAATTAATTGCATCGAGATGGTAATTGGTTCCATTCTTACCACCTCTTAAAACAAGATGACCATTTGGATTACCTGTAGTACTCACTATTGAAGCGTGACCATCATTATTAATTCCTAAAAAATGATGAGGTTTTGAAGCCGCTTGCATTGCATTAATCGCTATCGTTGCTGTCCCGTCAGTACCATTCTTATAACCAACAGGCATTGATAATCCAGACGCCATTTCACGATGAGTCTGGCTCTCTGTTGTTCTTGCTCCAATAGCAGTCCAACTAATTAAATCAGCAATATATTGAGGAACAACTGGATCAAGTAATTCAGTTGCAGCCGGCATTCCTGCTTTAGCTAAATCAAGTAATAGACATCTTGCCTTTCTTAAACCAGTATTAATATCGTAAGAATTATCAAGATGAGGATCATTAATAAGTCCTTTCCAACCAACAGTTGTGCGTGGTTTCTCAAAATAAACACGCATAACAATCTCAAGCTTTTGACTATATCTCTCCCTCAATGGAGCTAAACGATTTGCATATTCAATAGCAGCATCAACATCATGCACCGAACACGGTCCAACAATCACCAAAATTCTTGGGTCATTACCATGAAGAATTGATTGAATCTTGTTTCGAGTAGTAGAGACAACTCCAGAGGATGCCTTATCTAAAGGCAAATCTCTATGAATCAATGCTGGTGACATTAATGGACGAGTCTCAACCACATGAAGGTCGGAGGTGCTATCCACCATTGAAAAATATGATGAGGTGGACATTTAAAGCGTGATCATAGATATAAGATTAGAGAAGTATCAGTCATAGGGGGGTAATAAATTGCATTATCTGAATGTTTGTTCAAGAATCATGCGGTTGTAAACAATGAAAACAAAAGGCTCACACTCAAATACATTCTCTTTTGAGATTTAAAAATGCTAAAAGATTACTTATCACATGTTGCAAAAAGAGAAGCTTTGGGGATCCCTCCACTTCCTTTAGATGCAAAACAGACTCAAATTTTAACAGAGTTATTAGAAAAACCAGATCAAGATATCGATCAAAACTTCTTACTTGATCTTCTTGTTAATCGAATTCCTCCCGGAGTTGATCAAGCCTCTTATGTCAAAGCAACTTGGCTTAGCTCAATTGCTCAAGAAGAATCAAAAAGTCCGTTAGTAAATCCTCTAAAAGCAACTGAGCTTTTAGGTACAATGATTGGCGGATATAATGTAGCAGCGTTAATTGAAATACTTAAATCTAATAATAAAGAATTAGCGACTTCAGCCTGTCATGCTTTGAGTAATACCCTTTTAGTTTATGATGCTTTAAACGACATTTTAGAATTAGCAAAAACTAATATTTATGCAGAAAAAGTTATCAATAGCTGGTCCAATGGAGGATGGTTCACTAATAAACAACCCTTAGCTCAAGATATAACAGTAACAGTATTTAAAGTTGAAGGAGAAACAAATACAGACGACCTCTCTCCAGCAACTCATGCCACAACAAGACCAGATATTCCTTTACATGCTCTAGCGATGCTAGAGACTCGAGATCCAAATGGTTTAAGCACTATTGAAGAGTTAAAAAAGAAAGGATATCCAATTGCATATGTTGGCGATGTCGTTGGAACAGGAAGCTCTAGAAAGTCAGCAATTAACTCAGTTCTTTGGCATACAGGACAAGACATACCTTACGTACCAAATAAAAGAGGGAGTGGGGTTGTAATAGGAGGCAAAATTGCTCCTATTTTCTTTAATACTGCTGAAGATTCAGGTGCACTTCCAATTGAATGCGATGTAACCAATCTCAAAACAGGTGATGTAATTACTATTTTTCCTTACAAAGGAGAAGTTAGAAGAAGTAAAAATGAGACAAACAGTGGAGAACTTCTATCAAAATTTGACTTAAAACCACAAACTATTACTGATGAAGTAAGAGCGGGTGGGCGAATTCCTTTAATGATTGGAAGAGCTTTGACAGACAAAGTTAGAACAAAATTAAAACTTCCACCCTCTACGCTTTTTATTCGTCCTGGTCAGCCACCTGCATCAAAGTATGGGTTTACACAAGCTCAAAAAATGGTTGGAAAAGCTTGCGGTTTAGAAGGCGTGCTCCCTGGTGCAAGTTGTGAGCCAATAATGACAACAGTTGGTAGTCAAGACACTACTGGTCCGATGACTAGAGATGAAATGAAAGAATTAGCGTGTTTAGGATTTTCTGCGGATTTAGTTATGCAGAGTTTCTGTCATACAGCAGCATATCCCAAGCCTGTTGATATCAAAACTCAAAAAGAACTCCCTGATTTTTTTGCCGAAAGAGGAGGAATAGCATTAAAACCCGGTGATGGAATTATTCACAGTTGGTTAAACAGGATGCTTTTGCCGGACACAGTCGGGACAGGTGGCGACAGTCATACACGATTCCCGTTGGGCATCTCATTCCCAGGAGGTTCGGGAGTGGTGGCATTTGCGGCAGCCATTGGTTCCATGCCTTTAGATATGCCGGAGTCAGTTCTTGTTCGTTTTAAAGGGTCTTTACAAACTGGTGTCACTTTAAGAGATGTAGTTAATGCCATTCCATGGATGGCCATACAACAAGGTCTTCTGACCGTCGCAAAAGCAAACAAAGTTAATGTGTTCAATGGAAAGATATTAGAAATTGAAGGTCTACCAAACCTAAAATTAGAGCAAGCCTTTGAGTTGACTGATGCAAGTGCAGAAAGATCTTGTGCTGGATGTACTATTCAACTGTCTGAATCAACAATCAGTGAATATTTAAAAAGCAATATTGTTTTACTTAAAAATATGATTGCTAGGGGATATAAAGATGCCCGAACAATAAGTAGAAGAATTCAAGAAATGGAAGATTGGTTAAAAAAACCAAATTTACTATCAGCCGACTCAAATGCTCAATACTCAGAAACCATCGAAATAGACTTGAATGAACTGAAAGAACCTGTTTTAGCTTGTCCTAATGATCCTGATAACGTCAAACTTTTAAGCGAAGTCGCAGGCACTCCCATTCAAGAAGTATTTATTGGTTCGTGTATGACTAATATTGGTCATTATCGAGCCGCTGCAAAAATTCTCGAAGGAGAGGGGAAGATATCAGCACGATTATGGGTATGTCCGCCAACACGAATGGACGAAGAAATTTTGAAAAAAGAAGGATACTACGAGATTTTTGAAAAAGCTGGTAGCCGAATGGAAATGCCTGGTTGTTCTCTATGCATGGGCAATCAAGCTCGTGTAGAAGATAATTCAACTGTTTTCTCAACAAGTACAAGAAATTTCAACAACAGATTAGGAAAAGGAGCTCAAGTGTTTTTAGGAAGTGCAGAATTGGCTGCTGTTTGCGCTTTATTAGGTCATATCCCTACAACTGATGAATATCTTGCAATAGCTTCCAAAAAAGTTTCACCAATAACTGACGAAATCTACAGATACTTAAACTTTAATGAAATACCAAACTTTATAGAAGATGGTCGTGTAATAACAAAAGAAGAAGAGGCCTCTATTTTACAAACCTAAATTGAATTAAATGATCAAAAGTAAAAGTCAAAATCCAATACAAAAAAAATCAACTCAAAGCATAAAAAAACTTCTTCAGAGGAAATGGCTAAATGTAATTCTTGCTCTCATACTTACAGGTTTAGGAGCAGCATTAACGGGAATATTATTTAAAACTGGAATTCATACATTAGAGGATTATCGATCAAATCTTCTTGCATCTATGCCTAAATGGATAGTTTTACCAATACTAGGAGCATTGGGAGGCTTGATTTCTGGATCGCTCATTCAAAATTTTGCCCCTGCAGCAAAAGGAGCGGGCGTAAGTCATATCATTGCTTTCCTTCGCCATAAACCAGTCCCCATGGGATTAAGAGTTGGAATCGTAAAACTGTTTGCTGGAATTATTGCTATTGGAAGTGGATTTCCGCTAGGCCCAGAAGGCCCAGCAGTACAAATGGGAGGATCTGTTGCCTGGAAAATGGCACAATGGCTCAAAGCCCCTATTTCATTTCGCAGAGTCATAGTTGCAGCAGGCGGAGGAGCTGGAATTGCAGCAATTTTTAGTGCGCCTATTGGAGGCTTTGTCTATGCAATTGAAGAACTTCTAAATTCAGCCAGACCAGTAGTCCTCTTGCTAGTAGTAGTAACAACTTTCTGGGCTGATAGTAGCGCTGATATTTTGCAAGCGATTGGACTAGATCAAAAAGCTGGTGGATTTGTTAATAATTTAGGTTTTCAATTAGAGAGAGCTTACACACCAGTAATCAAATTCTTTCCTATAGATTTTTTATACCTAATTTTTTTAGGAATTATATTAGGATTATTAGCAGAAATGTATTGCCGATATGTTTTAAAAATGCAAGTTCTAGGAAATAAATGGTTTAAAAATAAAACCATTGAAAGAATGAGTTTATCGGGTTTATTGCTTGGCACCATGTATTCAATTATTCCGGAAAGTTTTCATAATATCGAAGGATTACAAAAAATTATTGTTAATGAAAGTAGCAATTTCACACTTGCAATAAGTATATTTTTTATTTTATTCTTTGCCTCTGGCCTTGCTGCTGCTTCAGGTGCACCAGGAGGTTTATTTTATCCAATGCTTACCCTGGGTGGAGCAATAGGTTTAGCAAGTGGTATTGGAGTCGAAACAATAACTGGGCATGTTCCAACAACCTATATTTTCGCAGGCATGGGGGGATTCGTAGCGGGATGCTCAAGAACGCCTCTAACAGCTATGTTTTTAGCCTTCGCATTAACTAAAAATCTTTTAATACTAAAACCACTCTTAATTACATGTATAGCTAGCTTTTTAACTGCCAGAATATTTAATGAACACTCAATTTATGAAAGGCAAATTACAATTGAAGAAGGAGAATTAATTTAATACATTATTAAATTGGTTTAATGAATTATTGTAGCTCGTAGAATTATAGATCATACATCTAAGACCTATCAATAATATCCAACCTAAGATATTAATTCTGCTATCAAAAAGTGGAATGTCTGTCGCATGAAAACAAATAAGAATTAAAGTAGAGGTCCACCAAGCTCGATCTACTATTATATGTTTTTGAAGATTTAAATTGTTAAATATTCTCTTGAAGGAAGAAATTAATAATAAGCTAAACACAAATATATTAATTAAAAAAGAGACTATTACGCCATGACTAATTGCTAATTCTAAAGGCAAATTATGAGAGTGGCCATGAGATAACCCTGTCCTTAAAGGATAAATAATTGAAAAAGCTGCTGCCCCCCAACCAAACCATGGTTTCTCAAAAATTAAGTTAAATGCTATTTTCCATTGACCAATGCGCGTTGCTTCAAAAGGTCTAGTATCAACGAATTGCATATCATTTAGTCTCATCCAAATAGATTCAGGAACAATACTTCTTGCAAATTGTTGAATCCCAAAGTCAAAAAATGGTAAAACCGCAATAATCACCGGAAGAAAGCAAATAAGCATTAAAGGAATTAACCAACTCCATGATGCTGAACCAAAAACTAATGGTAAGGCTATAAAAATTGCACCCCATGCATTTCTAGAGTCAGTCAAAATCATTCCTGAAATAAAAGCAATTAAAAGAGCACATGGAATAACACGGTTTCTTCCAAGAATAAAAGGTTGCAAAACAGACGCCAAACAGAATGGCCATACACCCGATAACCATGCAGCAGCAATATTCGCGTAATCAAACAACCCAGACAATCTGCCTAGCGGCTCTCCTCCTGGAGAAATAAACCAAATTATTAAACCATCAAAAATCTGCCAAGGCCCCTCCCACCCAAGCCATAACTGACCAAAGCCAGTTATTAAAACAGGAAAACTTCCTAAGACAAGCCAAGAAGCACATTTTTTTCTTCTTTCTGGAGTTAGCAAATATGGTTGCAAGCCCCAAAAACACAAGAAGAATGGCAACCAATTAAAAAGGCCAAGCCAAGCTAGCCAGCCGGTATAAGAACGAATTGAACCAATTATCATCAAAAAAGTTACGAGCACTAGCGGATAATTCCAATATTCCCTCCAATAGAGATCTCTTCTTTTAAGACCTCCTTCACAAAGAGCTACAAGCAAAAATACGCAAGAAATTAACGCACTGGACGGCAAACAAAATACACCTAACTGAAAACAAGTCCAGCCAACATTGTCTGAAAAATTATTTTTTAAATTTAGGAAATAAGCATTATTAATCATGTAAATACAGCCGTTCTGCCTCTGTAAACAATAACTTGTCTTTTTAAATGCAATCTTAAAGCTCTTGCTAAAGCGACTCGCTCCAAATCTCTACCCTTTCTTATTAAATCTGATACTTCATCACGATGACTCACGTTAGATATAGTCTGTTCAATTATGGGACCAGCATCAAGATCCTTAGTGACATAATGCGCTGTTGCACCAATTAATTTTACTCCTCTATCCCAAGCTTGATGATATGGTTGAGCCCCTTTAAAAGCAGGAAGGAAAGAATGATGAATATTAATGAGATTTGGAAACTGCTCTAAAAATGAACTACTTAAAATTTGCATATATTTAGCCAAAACGCCTAAATCAATGTTGTACTCATGTAGTAATTCTAAGATTTTACTTTCTGAATCTGCTTTATTATTTTTATTTACTTCTATAAGCTTAAAAGGAATGGAAAAACTCGAGCAAATTTCCTCTAAATCTGAATGATTTGAGATAACTAAAGGTACATTCATACATAATTCGCCTGCTTTAACTCTCCATAAAAGGTCAACTAAACAATGACTCTGCTTGCTAACAAAGATTGCCACATTAGGAAAATCATCAGAGAAGCTCAAGACCGCTTTTCCATTCAATCTTTGCTCCAGTAAATTTACCTCAGAGATGATTTCGTTTTTATCAAGCAGAAATCCATCTAAATCCCACTCAATGCGACTTAAAAACAATTTTGCATCTGCATCTGTATGGTGATCAGCATGTCTAATATTGCCATTTTTACTAGCTATCCAACTTGCCAAATCACTTACAAGTCCTGGCTTATCAGGACAAATGAACTGCAAAATAACTGTTTTGATGCTCACTATAGCTATATCCTTAAACTATTCTCTTTTTTAGACCACACATTGAAAATTAACAAGCAAATTTCATAGCATCTGTGCAAATGAATAGCCAAAAAACAGAAAAAAAACACACTGAAATCTCAATTGTTGGAGGTGGGATAGCAGGAATTACAACTGCCTTTCACTTAGGGAAAAAAGGTTATCAAGTAAATTTAATCGACCCAACATTAAATTCAGAAATAAATAATTTAAATCCAAAGAATGGAACACAAGCTAGCTTGGGTGTTCTCATGGGAAATATCTACAAAAGATCAAAAGGAAGAGCTTTTTTACTAAGAAAAAAAAGTATAAAATTATGGAAAGAATGGCTTACACAAATAAACTATTCTGAAACAGATTTTATTCTTGAAAAACCATTAATTAAATTAGCAAGTTCAGACAAGGAGTATCAATCAATGATTGAATTAAGTCATAATAAAAAAGATTATGGAATTGAACTTTTAGATAAAAATTCTTTAGAATTCTGGAATTCTATATTTGAGACAAGATTAATAGGGGGATTAATATCTCGTCAAGATGGTCGATTAAATCCAATAAAGTTAATCAAGTCATTAATGGTAAGCCTTGATCAGATCAAGATAAATAAAATCGATAAAAGTGTTATTAGAATAAGTAAAAATAGTAATTTAAATGATAAAAGCTGGACTATTAATCTTGAAAATAATCAATCTATTAATCAAGATTATATCATCATTTGTTCTGCATTAAATACTCAAAATTTATTAAAACCATTAGGTCATGAAATACTTTTAGAACCAATATTAGGACAAGTTATTGAATTAGAATTAAAAAAAGAAACTCCGAATTGGAAAAAATGGCCTGCAATATTAAATTATCAATCTATAAACTTTATACACCATGATCCCAATCGCATGCTTATAGGAGCAACTGTCGAAAAAGGAACTAAACCAAGCCAATTAGATAAACAAAAAATGCTAAACCTGAAACACGGTTCTCCAAAATGGATGATCAATGCAAAAGTCTGTCATGAATGGAGCGGAATAAGAGCTAGACCAACTAATGAAGCTGCTCCCTTACTAAAACAACTAGAACCAGGTCTATTAATTAATACAGGTCACTACAGAAATGGAGTTTTATTAGCTCCTGCTTGCGCCGAATGGATTGGACTTCAAATTGAGGGCCAATAAATATTAATTAATCTATTTATTTATTTTGTCTCTGTAAAGTCAGCATCAATGACATCATCTCCATCAACTTTACTGTCAGTATTAGAATCTGCCGCGGCTTGAGAAGCATCATTCGCTTGTTGATATACAGAAGCTCCTAAGGAATACAACTCTTGCTGTAGCTCCTCAACTAGCGTTTTCATCGTTTCATAATCATCTTTTTCGGTGGCTTCTTTTAACTTGACGCGTTTCTCTTCAACTTTGGCTTTTGCTGCTTCATCAACTTTGTCGCCAAGCTCACCGATTTGTTTTTCAGCCTGATAAACAAGTGTTTCAGCTTGATTTTTAATATCAATTTTTTCACGCTTTTCTTTATCAGTAGAAGCATTCATTTCTGCGTCTTTAACCATTTTTTCAACTTCGTTATCAGACAAAGTTGATGCTCCAGTAATAGAGATACTTTGCTCTTTACCGCTTCCTTTATCTTTTGCATTAACACTAAGAATTCCATTAGCATCAATATCAAAAGTTACTTCAATTTGCGGAACACCCCGAGGAGCAGGCGGAATTCCATCTAAACGAAAGGTTCCTAAACTTTTATTATCAGAAGCCATCTCACGTTCCCCTTGCAAAACGTGGATTTCTACATTGGTTTGACCATCAACTGCAGTCGAGTAAGTTTCAGCTTTTTTAGTGGGAACAGTAGTATTTCTTGAAATCATTTTTGTCATGACCCCACCTAAAGTCTCAACCCCAAGTGACAATGGAGTTACATCAAGTAGCAATATATCTTTAACTTCTCCGGCAAGAACTCCACCTTGTATAGCTGCTCCAACCGCTACTACTTCATCTGGATTAACTGTTTGATTTGGATCCTTAGTAGTTACTCTTTTTACTAACTCTTTAACAGCTGGCATTCGGGTAGAGCCTCCAACCATAACAATTTCATCTATTTCACCAGTAGATAATTTTGCATCTTTCAAGGCTTGCTCTACAGGGACCCTGCAGCGATCAATAAGGTTTGATGCCAACTCCTCAAATTTTCCTCTTGTGAGAGTCAAATCAAGATGCTTGGGACCTTCAGGCGTAGCAGTTATAAATGGAAGATTTATTTCGCTTTGAGTAGCGTTTGATAATTCTATTTTAGCTTTTTCAGCTGCTTCAGTTAAGCGTTGAAGTGCTTGCTTATCTTGGCGTAAATCAATGCCTTCATTACCTTTGAAAGTAGATGCCAAATGATCAACAATTACTCTATCGAAATCATCACCACCCAAATGAGTATCTCCAGAAGTAGAGAGAACTTCGAAAACTCCATCTCCTACTTCTAAAACAGATACATCAAAGGTTCCTCCACCTAGATCGAAAACTAAAATTCTTTCATTACTCTTTTTATCTAAACCGTACGCTAAAGCAGCAGCAGTTGGCTCATTAATAATTCTAAGAACTTCTAAGCCTGCAATCTTTCCAGCATCTTTAGTTGCTTGTCTTTGTGAATCATTGAAGTAAGCAGGAACTGTAATAACTGCTTGTGTAACCGTTTCGCCTAAATATTTGCCTGCATCATCAGAAAGTTTTCTTAAAACTTGAGCACTTACTTCTTCAGGAGAAAACTGCTTGTCAAGTATTGGGCATTTTATTTTGACGTTGGAGCCTGCTTTTTCTACTCCATAACTAACTTCCTTTGATTCATCATTTACTTCGTCAACTCTACGACCAACAAACCTCTTTGAAGAATAAAAAGTATTTTCAGGATTCATCACCGCTTGTCTTTTGGCAATTTGGCCAACCAATTGGTCTTGATTTTTTGTATAAGCAACGACAGATGGAGTTGTTCTAAATCCTTCAGCATTTGCTATTACTGTAGGTTTACCGCCCTCCATAACAGCAACACAACTATTTGTAGTACCTAGATCGATTCCGACAACCT
>CEOK01121274.1_pt1 | contig 12642 bp, 17 predicted proteins | sample 427001 | NCBI WGS metagenome assembly CEOK01 (sample SAMEA2591108, study PRJEB7988) | marine metagenome | isolation source: saline water (ENVO:00002010), including | reverse complement strand
TTCTAAACCGTAGGTCGCAGGTTCGAATCCTGCCGGGCAGGCCAATTAGTCCCCATGGTGGAATAGGTAGACACAAAGGACTTAAAATCCTTCGCAATGTGCGTCCCGGTTCGAGTCCGGGTGGGGACACCAAACACAAGGTTAACCAAAAGGGTTGACAGCAACCGTAGACGATGTTATAGTATAAACATAATGCAGAGGGCAGATGCGTCCTGGGAACGAGATCGTAGATCGGCATTTAAAACTGAGGTTTCCGAATTTGTTGCAGTCGAAGATTTACGGGGTGGGAGTTACATGACTCAAAAAGAAACTCCCCCAACTAACCAAAAGTGCTTGACAGGGCGCACAAAAGATCGTATAGTAGTATACATAAACTAACAAATGAGGGCAATATGCAAAACATAAGAATAGTAGAAGGCACATACAAGATCCGAGGCAAAGACGTAGATCTACAAGGTATGGTGTTTCCACTGATAGAAGGATTTAAAATAGGCGCCGCTGGTGGCTATGTAACTGTGGATGGCAAAGCTGTGGCAGGCTTTCCAGATCGTAACATCAAGATCCGTTGCGATGGTGAACATGCGTATGAAGACGCAGGCCAGCAAAAGGTCACCGCACGAGAAGAGACGGACGAAGAGACCATTGAAAGATTGCGTGAGCGATTTGAAATGCTTGAGGACATGACCAAAGCCTGTAAGAAAGGCGATGTACGTGCAATGATCGTAAGTGGTCCTCCAGGCGTAGGTAAATCGTTTGGTGTTGAGAAAGTGCTGGGCAAGCATGAGCTGATTGCGCAACTGGGTGATAGGCCCGCCAAGTATGAAGTTGTCAAAGGTGCTATGAGTGCTATCGGACTCTACTGTAAACTGTACAAGTTCGCAGACAAGGACAACGTTGTGGTGTTTGATGACTGTGACTCAGTACTACAGGATGACCTTTCACTGAACATACTCAAAGCCGCACTGGATTCAAAGAAGACACGTAAGATCCATTGGAACACAGACAGCTTCAAGTTGCGTAACGAAGGTGTGCCGGATTCATTCGAGTTCAAAGGTAGTGCAATTTTCATTACCAATATCAAGTTTGACAATGTGAAAAGCAAAAAGCTGAGAGATCACCTCGAAGCACTTGAATCGCGTTGTCACTATATCGACCTAACCATAGACACAGAACGTGAGAAGATGTTGCGTATCAAACAGATCGTCGGTGACGGCATGTTAACTGAGTATGCATTTCCTTCACATGTGCTGGAAGAGATTGTGGATTTCGTTGATATTAATAAGAAGCGACTGAGAGAACTGTCATTGAGAACAGTGCTAAAGGTCGCCGACTTGGCCAAAGCATTTCCAGATCGTTGGGAAGCTATGGCAGAGAACACTGTGATCAAACGTTAGTGCCCTCTACACGTAGATCACAGTCAGCACAGGAGCGATTTTAGCCCTCACGCTCTGTGCTTTGCCCGGGTTGAGCAACTGGCTCCCCGGGCATTTTTTTTGCCAAAAAAGGTTGACTTCTCCTCAGAATGAAGTTAATATCTATATATAAACTAACAAAGCGAGGGCACAATGCAAGTTAAAGTTTACCACACAGCGTTTGAAGAGACTCCAGTACACATCGCAACAGTAGAAGCACCCCATGCCAAGCACGAGGAAGCATGTGAGTACGCTTACCGTTGGACACAGAACATCATGGACAGCTGGTCAAAGAAGATGGAGCAGGACGGCAACGATGCTGTTACTGTAGAGGTTCCAGTAGAACAGTATGGACACCGTTCAAGTGCGATGGGCGATTACTTTGAAGCAGATGGCACACTCTACAAGTGTGCGGCAGTGGGCTTTGAGCCTGCACAAACAATCGAGTGTAGGCAACCATTTTAGGTTGACCTATGCACCACTTGGTGCTATATTAATAACATAAGTTAAACAAAGCGAGGGCAATATGATTACAACTACAACTACACTAACTGAAGACCTTATCCGTGCTACAGCATTCCAAGCAGCTGATCAATTTGAACAGACACACTATCCAAACGGTGGCTGGGGTGCATGTGGCTTTGCTTGGGTAACTGTATATCCAGAGCACAAGGGCAACACTAGAGCAGGCAAAGCAGAGAGAGCTGTGCTTAAGAGTCTAGGCTTTGACAAGGACTGGACAGGCAAGGCTTACCAGATGTGGAACCCAAGCAAGTACGGCACACAGAACGTGGCCACACTAGAAGCAGGTGCACAAGCAGCTGCACAGCTACTACAGAGCGCAGGCTACAAGGCTTATGCAGGTTCAAGACTAGACTAACTCAAGTCTACTCACAACGAAAGGTTGGAGAGAGGTACAGAGAAATTTGTACCTTTTCTCTTGAGAGAAATAAAAAAAATAAAAAAATTTTTTCTCCTCTCGGGAGGCGGTCGGGGTATATAATATATATTTTTCAAACAGTTAGCAAGCCCTTAAGCCCCACCGAGTGTAAATCACCACCTCGAATCTATAAGTACTTCTTTTAAAATTTTCGCGCGACCAAATTTTTTTGGTACAGGACCCATTTCGGGTAAGTATACACATGAACCACTACACTCTAATCGTACTGTGTGTGCTTGCGCTAGTGATTGGTATGATCTACACCAACTGTTCGCAGTACCAATTCTACACACCATAAATACAGTATGACAGTTGCAGACATAATGGGCATACTGTTCTTCATCGTTCTAGTGCTCATACTACTAGGAGCATTCGATGACTGAACATCAATACTGTGCATACACCACAGACACAGATACTATACGACTTGCATATGATCTTATACAACAGCATGATCTGCGTTTTGAAGCACATCTAGCTAGAACACGCTTTTGGGTGCCTGCAGACTCAGAACTCAATACCTACTGTGCGCTGCGATTCAAGTGCATAGATCACGAAACAGATCACGCATTGGGCATATAGTGTGCCAGGTGAGTACAGTATAAAACTCATATACACTAGCACCAACTCACACTACAAAGATTCAATCACATACTGTGCTCTTATAGATCTATTGCTAGAGCATCACATACACTGCACACAGTCAAGTGCAAGCATACTAACATTTGAGTCAGCTAGAGATAGAACACTAGCTAGTATTATACTGTCAAGTCGCTCAGAGTACTCTGTGCAGTGTTTAGATTAACCCCTCTAAACTGTACAAGTGTGACGGAGTCTTCACGTCAAAAGACTCATCTTTTTTGTAACCATTAATTACGGTGTATTGCAGTGCGTTGCACGAGTGTTTAAATGGCGATACACACAAAACATCACAGTTAGTTGATTTGTGTACATTGATAGTGCCAAGAGAAAAATCTTACCGCAAACTACTTCGTAGCTGTAAAAAATCGCGCTTACCGTTGCACGGCTTTTTGGCGCGGTTCCGCTGTGCGGCTGTCTAGCACGTATTCGAAGTTTTGACACTCTGTGCCACGCTGTAGCAGTGTCGCACCATTGCGTATGTGGAATCGTTCTGCCATTTCTGTGAGAGGACTCAGTGTTACGAATCTCGAAATGTCTGATCTAGTGTCTTGTATGTGTTGTGCTGTGGCCAGTACTATTTCTCTGCCTGCGCCTCGATCATAACTCCATACTGTGTAGAACATGGCAGTGTTTGCGTTTTCGTTGCGATCAAGGTCTTGTTCTGTGACAGCAACTCCGTTGGTATATGCAACACAGATGATTGCTCTAGGCGGTTCATCCTCTACAGGAGCATACTGTGCATATTGATCTTCAAACAGAGCATACACCTGTTTGCCGTGTGTACTGCGCCATGCACTTGGTAGATGTGGTCTCACAGGATCATCTGAGATCATATGGTAGTAGGCGCTTGAGGGTGTGAGTAATTCTAGCATACAATTATTTAGTGGCCTGTGGTGTATTCTCTAAATGTTTTTGACTCAACTGCGCCTGCTTCTATGTAGTCCGAATTGTTCTGATGTCGCACACGGCCTTGACCTATGATCACATCTCCGTCTCTGTAGTTCACGGGTCTATGCACCACAACGTCTATGTATTCACCATAGTCAGTTCCCAGGGTGAGAAATGTAACCCAACGTCCGTTGCGTCCACGAAACACACGACCATTTGCGATGATCCCCGCAAACTCCACACGATCCAACCACTGCTGTCGCACACCCAACCCACGTGGGAATCCATACCACCACCAACCACTCTGTGTGGGTATGTCCAGTCGATGTGCTTCGGTCTGATAGACCCAACTTCTGTATGATCCTTCACAGTGACGTAGGTTGGCACTCCAGAACTCTCGGGGGCGGTGTGCCTTTTGATAGGCCAGAGCCCATATAAGACGTCCCAGGTTCACAGCATGAGCCCTGCACAATCCAAAGCCTGACAGTTCTTGCAGTGCAAGCATAGCGTCTGCTTTGCGTGGGTGATTGCCCAACCTTTCCACAAACTCCAGTATGCGTTCATCGTTCTTTTTGGCAAACGCTCGACGGTACATGTCTGCTTCGTATTGATCCACGCCTATGATAGTGCTTATGATATTGATAGCGTCATCTTCAAACACCACTGAGTCCTGCACAGCTTCTTGCGACCAGTCTTGGAACATGGCTGCTTTTTGACGTCCGCTGAGAGCCACAGGGCGTATCATTGCTGTGGCAAACACACAGTCTTCAACTGATGTAGGTTGTATAGCACGGAACAATCTGCGCATAGCAGGTGATTCTCCCTGTGTTACACCCAACACATCACCTCTGCTCAACAAGGCGCTTGTACGGGCGTCTGTGTGCGGATATGACGCCAATGCTGTGTGTGGGTCAATCTCCAGCAGTTGGCTCAGTCCTCTGTTTGCGAGTATGTCAACCTTGAGGTGTTCAAGATCTTCAACTTCGTGTTTGTCCAGCAGTATTTGATTGTCTTGGCTTATAAGACTCTTGGGCAACTGTCTATCAAACATCACTATGCCACCACAGTGTTTTGATATGGCTCGTTTCTTGCCCATGAGCTTGCGTTCGATGCGTCGAGCTTCTTGGGGATCAACCCCTACTGATTCATAGGTAAAGTTGCGTGGCAGTTTACCTGTGGCCCCGAGTCGCTTGGCAGCTTCTCTTCGGGCTGACTTCTCCTTGTAGGTCACATAATTGCTTAACCTTGCCGTTCTGCCTGGCCATCGTTTGAATATGCGTTCCATTACTTCTGACTGACGCCAATGTTCAAAGTCTATATCAACATCTGGTAGGTCGTCCCTCAAAGGATTCATAAACCGTGCCACAGGTATTCGCCACTCTACAGGGTCTACATCAGTAATACCCAATAGATAGCACACCAGACTGCTTCCTGCTGATCCACGTGTCATGTGTGTGAGATCCGCAGTTAGGTCTATGATATCACAAATTTGAATGAAATAATCAGTGAACCGTTGATTGAGAATGAGCTCAAATTCTTCAGCTAAACGATTTTGATAGTCGTCTCCGGGTGGGATAGGCCTTTTAAATCTGTCCAATAGCCTTTGTATGTTTTCTAAATCTGTTGCCATTATAGCCTCGCTTTGTCTTTGTGTGCCTAGCATTGTTTCCAATGCAACGTATTTAGTCAAAGACAATTCGGCTATCTATTGATTAGGTTAAACAGTACAACAGTGCGACCATCAGTGGTGTTGGGTTCTACTTCGTGTTGTATATAACCTTCCATGATGCAGATTGATCCTGTGCGTAGATTGGTATAGTGTTTGTACTTGGTATAGTCTGTGGCTTCAAAAGGATAGCTCAACATCTCTCTGTGCAGTTTAGGATCATGCAATACCAATGGAGAACTACCCACAGGAAAATCAACATAAAATGTTCCACTTGCAACTATGTTACCACTGTGCAGATGCTTTTGGTGTTTGTCACCTTGATTCATCCTGTTGAAGTGTATGTCACAGTCTATGGCCATGAGATTGATGTTGTATCCTATTTTTGTGAGAAAGTCTCGACCTAGACCAAACAGATAGTCTTTCATATCCAATAGACAAGGATCAAGATCCAATCTGTTTTCTATCTTGTGTAAGGGATCAAACGTGCTGGTGTAGTTCATCACATCGCTGTGATTGTTGGGGTCATCTAGTATGTCCTTGATAAAAGGGCGTACCTTTGCAGCCATATAAGGATTTTCAATCTGTGCAAAGGGCACAGGAAATAGATTTTCTATTTTCAAGAGTCACCTAAATTATTAAGGAATTGTTTTAGTTTGGTTGAGTCTGTTTGAGCTCGTATCTTACCCACTGTGTCACCTTCTGTAGGATCTTCCTTGGGCTGTTCTGGTGCACTAGTGTTTGCACCTCGTTTGATTTGATCAAACACTGTGCTTTTGCGTTTGTTGAATTCTTGATAGTCTTCATCATCTGATAGATCACGTATGCGCAGACTGTCTACATCAAACTCTAGATCAATCTTTTGTCCAACACCACTTGAACTTCTAGTCTTCATCAACTGTATCTGATAGCGTCCACGCTCACGCATAGCACGACTTGTAAAGATGCCAACCAAGTTGTCAGCAGTGTTGATCTTTGAAATACCACCTGATATGTGCGAGTGATCAAATTCAATCTCTTCTACCGAACTTCTATTCAACTGCGATGCTGTAACAAAGATTGTATTCAGTTCCATGGCCAAGTTACGCAGTTCTTCTGACACATATTTGTCTTTGACAAACAAGTTCTCTGCACTGATACGTGCCGCAATAGGACTCATCAAATCCAAATAGTCAACCAGCAATACGTCTACCTTCTTGCCTGTTTTGATTTCATATTCTTTTAAGAAACTTCTAATATCATTTGCGTTCTTACCAGTTGGCATATATTTGACTTGGAACGCACCACTCTTCTTGCCAATCATCTTGACTTTCATTTCAACATCTTCAATGTTCTTGAAAATGTCTCTGCTTGGAATATCTGTAGTCATTGAATCTACACGCATACTGACCAAGTTCTCAGAAAGTTCAAAAGTCAAATAAATCACATTCAATCCTGCCAGTGCCCAGTTCACACCCAAGTTTGCCAAGAACAAACTCTTACCACTACCACTACCACCTGCAAAGATGTTTAGTTCGCCTCTGTTGAATCCACCAAACAGTTTTTTATCTAAACTATTCCAACCTGTGCTTACTTGTCCGTTTTTGTCTTTGATCGCTTCCAAACGTGCTTTAGGATCTTTCCAATAATCAGTACCAAGATCTTTTTGCAAACCAATTTGCACAGCATTTTTAACCAAGTCTTCAACCGGACCATATTCACCTTTCTCAAGCAAGTCTGCACTTTTAAGTATTGCCGCTTCTAGTGCTTTGTGCCTGCTAAATGTTTCAAAATCTTGTAACAGCCAGTCATAGTGATTTTCAGCAAGATCGCCTGGATGTTTTAGATTACTTTCAGTTGATGCATTCACCATGTCAAATGTAGGCATGGCGTTGTGTTCAACTACATATTCCTTGATAAACTTTGCAGCCGGTTGAAGTCTTCTGTCAAATGCACTGTCGTTAAAAACTGATTGGCATCTTACAAATGTTTCTGCATCTGTAAGCATCATTTCAAGATATACCTTTTGTATATCATAACCGTAGTCTGCGTTCTGTCTACTCATTTATCTTTTCTTTCATGTAGTACTACTATATTATCATTTAGTTGATTTGTCAACAGATTTTCTACAGAATGTTTTGGATTGAACCCTAAAGTTTTAAGTCTGTCTGTGTTTGCACAAGTCCAAGATCTTTCGTTAGGAGTATGTATTTTTACAGGTAGATCAGGAGAAAAATCACTTATTTTAAAAGGCATACCTGTGCCTATATCTATTATACCATTGTAATTACTTTTGATACAAAGTTCGATTGCAGTACATACATCAGAAATATGTATAAAGTCTCTGTAATGATTAGTAATATATTCAAGTTTGTTGTTAAAAAATTTATCTAAAAACATACCTGATCTAGGCGTGTCTGACCATACTGTGTGAAAACGCATACCTAAACTATCTTCATGTCTTGATGCAGCTTCTTCTACAATGTACTTGCTTGCCGCATAAGGATTTAGATCCGGTTCATATGCTGAGCTTGAACTTGCATACAATATGCGTGTGCCAGGGTATCGTGCAAACAAACGTTTACTTACTTCTACATTATTACGCCAATAGCCTTCCGGATCTCCTACACTATCACGTACTCCGCTCTTGCCTGCAAGATGTATGATAAGGTCAAACTCTTCGTTCAAAGGACAGTCTAATAGATCTTGACTGTTATTGAGTCTATCTCTATCCCAACCATCTCGTAGGTCTATGCCAACTACACTGTGATTGCGGGTCAGTCTTTTTAACAAATGAGATCCTATAAAACCTCTATGACCTGTTAGCATTATTTTCATTAGTATACCTTTACTTTGTATGTATCTTCAAACCTACAAGCATCCTGTTCATTATTGACAATTGGTTTTCCTTTGATGTTTAAACTAGTGTTTAACAGCATCGGACAACCTGTGCGTTTATACCATTCTTCTAACAAGTGTCTAAATCCGCTATCATCTGATTTTGCAACTGTTTGAACTCTGCTGGTTCCATCGGTGTGGACGATTCCAGGAAATTCATTAGGTTGTCTACAGTTTGCAACGAACTGCATGAATGGTCCAACAGGTCCATCAAAGAAATCATCTGCGTGTTCTTCAAGGATTGCTGGTGCAAAAGGTCTAAATTTTTGTCTATTTTTAATAGTGTTGACCCTGTCACGAACCCCAGGCCCGCGAGTATCAGCAACAAGACTACGATTACCAAGTGCTCTAGGTCCATATTCTGCTTTGCCATTGGCTACTCCTACTATACCTGTTTTTGTTAATTCAGACAGTAAATCGTCAACAGGGTACTCACGATCTATGTCATACCCTAAAAACGAATTAGGGTAATCTATTCTAAAATTGTAATGGGCAAGTACACACCCTACTGCTGACCCAGCGTCGCCCGGGTTAGGCATTATCCATACGTTATCAAAATACTTATAGGCTAGGCTATTGGCCAAACAATTTAATGCACACCCACCGGTAAGAACTAAATTTTTGCTGGGTAGGTTATGCTTTGCCCATGCTAATATTCCTTCAAATATCAATTCATATATCGTTTGGGTGCTATGTGCTATGTCAAAATAATCTTTTTTGGTAATATTTTTTTTATAATTTTGACAGCCCCTGTGGAAATTTTGTTTCATTTTTAGTATGGGTCTATGCTTGCTAGGTATTTCTAAAAAATGATCATCTAGTATATCTTTAGCGTATGTGGGTTTTCCGTATGCACTCATGCCCATAAGTATGTACTCGTCTTCATTAGGTTTCAACCCAATACGTTGCGTCATTGCACTGTACCACAGCCCTAAACTGTCAGGGTATGATTCACTGTGAACTTTATCTAGTTTATCTTTATACCCTTTCCATATTGTATAAGTTTCGTATTCACCTATTGCATCTATACATATAACTGTGGCATCATTGTACCCACTTGTAAAATATCCGCCGGCGGCATGACTCAAATGATGATCAACATATTGAATTGGACATCTGATACCGTATTTTTTTAAATATCTTTTTATGTTGTTTTCGAATATCTTTATACCTTGTCCAGCTTGAAATTGACGTAGGGTCTTTAGCAACGGTTTCTCATACCAAATAACCTCGTTAGGAGATCCCCATTGTAAAGCGTAGTTTACTAAATCAATAGATAGATCTGGATCATTTTTTAATCCACTGAAGCGTTCACTATGACTTGCAAATACCAGTTTCTTATCAACAAAAACAGCTAGGGCTGCATCGTGGCTGTTTGCTGAAATTCCCCAAGTGATCATTTAGTATATCTATTCCAAACCTTATGTAATATAAAAAACCAAACACTATTTATTGCTGGTTCGATAAGTGCCACAGCGCCAGCTTCAAAAAGACTTGCACCAGTGAGAACACTTACTACAGTCATAGCAATAATCACATGCCCTATAAAAAATATAAGTGCAAGAGAGACACTGCTTTTAGATGCTTGCCTGACTGCATTGTAGATTCCTTGTGTAAATTCCGTTTTCATTTATATATAAAAGGGTCCCCGGATTTCATATCCTTTAACCTTTTTCTCCTGATAAAATATAATTTAATTTGTAGCCACGGGTGCCTAACAAAAGCGATTAATTTTTGAACCATTTTTTCACCTTTAGTCTAATCTTTAACGGACTTTCCTCCGCCGTAGTTACTATACTGTGAAGTGTATACAGTCTACCGTATTTACTTACAGCATCTGATATATCATTTACTTCACTCTCCCAATCTGGTAAACTTACAGACCATTCATTTGCTATGGCTTGTTCTACCAGTTTTTTACCTGAACTATCTCTGTCAGGTACAACAATAATCTGCTTTTGTAATTTATTTAAAAGCATTGTCTGTTGTTCGTTTATTTCACTCCCGCCTAATGCACAGCCTTCTATGTGTATAGCATCTATTTGTCCTTCACATAAGATTGCAAAGACCTTGTTAGGACGTTGTTCATCAAGTCCGAATACAAAGCCTGGTTGTACTTCTGTCAGATACTTCGGCTGTTTATCAGGCATGATACTACGGGCAGTCCAACCTACAATCCTACCTTCATAGTAGAAGGGTATAATAAGTCTGTCCCTATATCCTAATTCAGGTGTCCAGTAGTAATCTATATCGTCTATATAAAGATTACGCTGTTTCATATATTCAAAAATCTTAATTAAATTCTTGTCAACGCCACCTGGCTCTAATGCACAATAGTCTGCCCAATCTTGCAGTTTTCTAGCTGATTCAGGCAGTGGTTTGGTAATGAATGTAGGCAATACTGCACTCTTATTTTTTACTTCAACACCTTCATTCTCACGCATTACTTCAAGTGCAGTTTTGTTTATTATATCGTCAGGTGTTCCCATCCATTGTAACAATTTACGCAACTTATGTGAAAACGGTCGGCCAGGTTGCCAGCTTGCCTTAAAGCCGCAATTAAAACAATGATATGAGATACCATTATCATTCTGAATGACACCACCTCTGCCTCTTGTGTCTTTTGATTGACCGTTGTGATGACAACACACTGCATTAAAAGAAGTCCAACCACTAGGTGTTGTTTTCTTTTTGTGCGGCAAATAAGTCAGAACTGTTTCGACGACTATACTCATATTTTTAGTATAACAAATTATTTGAGTATTGTCAACTACTTTGTTAATTTAAATAATATATATTCATTACCATTTTCTGGTTTGACAGTTATTGCCGGATCACCAGTAGGCTGTTGTTTACCTACAAATGTCCATTTATATCCTTGAGCAATTTGCTCGTTGCTTGTCTCTATAAATTCTGCATTATCGGCAGAAAAAAAAGACACAAACAACACACCTAATAATGTTTTCATTTTAGTTCCTTACTAGTATTTTAGAAATTTTGTCTGCAGGATTAGCACTAGCTTTGAATCTCAAATAATTAAAAACACCGCTAAAGTTTACAGGTTTTGGTTCTTCTTCTGCATTCAAAGTTATAGTAGATATATCCGCCCATTTTGTATTACCTGTAACTGCATTGTCTAGTGTGGCCTGTACTGTCACTGTGCCTGCATAATCGTCTGAGTATATTGCCGCGGTATGTAAGGCTTCATTACCGTTAATCGCAGGTTCAGCAGTAATAGATTCGCTATACCATACACTATCATCTACACCAGCTTGTCCTGTATCTTCAGTAAAAGTGCTTACGCTATAACTAGCTGCAGGACCAGGAAATGCAAAAGCATCTACAAATATTACACCGTTGTTATCAAAATGCGAATCAACATAAGTTAATGTTTTGTTCGATACACTGTCAACTAGATAAATGTTATAACTTAAATATTGTTGTTTTACATTTAGCAAATCATTTTCTGTAATCGTAACTGTAAACAATCCTCTGGATGCACTACTGTCACTTAATTGTGTAACACTACCATCATGTTCTATAATTAAATTATTATTTTCATCAAACGCAACAAACTTTGGTGTGTATGGTGCTATGTTGATAGGTTTTTGATCAGCATTCACAAGTCTGAACTGTAGTTCATTGTCTATGCCTTTATATACTTTTAGTTGTCTTTGGTACACTGGTCTATACTCCACTATATGCCCCGCATCATTTGACACGATGGTTGTTAAATTATTTAATAAATATCTAGGTGTAAACTGCATACAGTATTTATTGAAAAACATGTTGAGAAAAGAAGTAGAAGAAAACTATCCATTTTTAAGTGTGGTTACTTACGGCGGCGAAGAGTACGTAGGCATCATAGTCAATCAAGATCAATTTGTTACCACTATGTTGATCTATAGTAGTCTGCGGAGTGTTGAAGATAAAAACGAATTTATGAGATTGGGTGAGATATGGTGGAACGAGTCTAATAGACTTATCCCAATTAGTATATTTTTACGTAAGGAAATAAACAGTATAATGTATAGTCAAATGACTATGAACAGTAAAGACGTAAAAGTTATATTAGGACCAACTGTAAATCTAAATAATTTAAGTTTCAAAAGAGTAAAAAGGAAAAATGTACAACTAGTACGTAAACCTAAAGACTAGTATGTGTTTCGCAAATTAAATTCATATGCACAACACACGCTATTGCATAAGAAACAGCG
>CEOK01071544.1_pt1 | contig 12642 bp, 9 predicted proteins | sample 427001 | NCBI WGS metagenome assembly CEOK01 (sample SAMEA2591108, study PRJEB7988) | marine metagenome | isolation source: saline water (ENVO:00002010), including | reverse complement strand
TTTAATGAAAAGTTTTTATCGGAGGTAATAATGAAGTTCTTTCTACCCATTCTTTTTCTATCATCAATTTTTTCGCAACAACAAATTTCCCTTCCCATGGAATTTACCGGAATAAATTACGATCTCTCAATCCCACGTCCAGAAGAAGTTATTGGGCATAAAATTGGAGACAGACATACTCGAACAAGTCAAGTGGTCGATTATTTTGAAGCCATTGCCGATATGACGGACCGCGTAATAATGGATGATCATGCTGTGTCGCATAAAGGCAGACGACTCATTCACGCAATAGTAACCCATCCAGATAACCATAAAAATCTTGAAAATTTAAGATTGGAAAACATTAAGATTTCCGATATGCCTAACCAGATGACAAATGCAAAATTAGAAAAATTACCTCTAGTTGCTTATCTAGGTTTTTCAGTGCATGGTGATGAAGCGAGTGGAACGGAAGCTGCTATTTTATTACTGCATCATTTAGCAGCAGGGCAAGGAGATGAGATTGATGAGATTTTAAAAAACACTATTTTAATTATTGACCCGATGTTTAACCCAGACGGTAGAGATCGTTTTGTTAATTGGGTGAACGGAAATCGTGGTGTCGTTCCTACGACAGACCTCCAAGACAGAGAACACAATCAACCCTGGCCTAGAGGAAGAACAAATCATTATTTGTTTGATCTAAATCGCGATTGGTTGCCCGTTACACAGCCTGAGAGTGAGGGTCGCGTAAAACTGTTTCACCATTGGAGACCGCAATTCCTTCTAGATGTTCATGAAATGGGAGCCAATTCGACCTATTTCTTTCAACCTGGCATTAAAAGCAGAATTAATCCTAATACTCCTCAGGAGGGCATTGATTTGACCTACAAGCTTGCTCCGTTCTTTGCTAAAAGATTAGATGACATTAAATCTCTCTATTACTCTGAAGAATCATTTGATGACTTTTATTATGGCAAAGGTTCAACCTATGGAGATATTCATGGTTCAGTTGGCATTTTATTTGAGCAAGCATCGTCGCGTGCGCGCGAAACGGACTCTAATCAAGGAAAGCTAACCTATGCATTTTCTGTGCGCAATCAATATATGGCTACGCTTGGCGCTGTTGACGGTCTAGTAGCACTCCGCAATGAATTCTTAAAGTATCAAAGAAACTTTTATGCAAAGTCTGCTGAGGTTGCATCAAAAAATAAAGTAAAAGGGTATTTAATCAATCTAAAAGAAAATAGAACTAGAGCTCAAATGCTTGTGAAGACTCTCCAAAGACACCGAATTGAAGCCTATGACCTTAAAAAATCAATAACTATCAGAGGCAAAAGATTTGCAAAAGGAGATGCTATAATAATTCCTACCAATCAACCTCAAACTCGGTTTATTGCAGGTATTATGGAAAAAGTGACAACGTTTGAAGATTCACTTTTTTATGATGTTTCAGCATGGACTTTACCGCTTGCATTCGGTGTAGATTATCATGAAGTAAAACAGAGGCCAGATGCATTTCTAGGAGCAAAAATAAATGATATAAATATTGATGGCGGAAAGCTAATTGGAGGTAGGGCATCATCTGCATATCTAATGCCATGGGACAGGTACTATAACCCCAAAAGTCTTTATCGCATCTTAAATGCAGGCATTTTACCTAGACTTACCACCGGACCTTTTACTGCAATAGTGAATGGCGAAGAATTAAAATTTAACAGGGGAACCATCATTATACCTGTAGCGCAAAGAGATGCGGATGCGACTGTAACGCCAAACATGGTTCACGCTTTGATGGAAAAGTTAGCCGTTGAAGATCATGTTAATATTTATGCTACAAATTCAGCTGCCACTCCAAATGGTCCTGACCTTGGAGGTGCGTTTCAAGGAGTACTAAGAAAACCCACTGTAGCCATTTTATCTGGTAGCGGAACTTCTTCTTATGGCGCAGGTGAGCTATGGCATTTAATTGATAATAGAATGCGAATCCCGGTTTCGCTGTTAAACGCGGTCAATTTAAATCGCAAAAAACTATCCCAATACAATACAATTCTCCTTCCAGATGGTTCTTATTCTGAGCTAGATAGTTCAGATATTGACAACATAAAAGAATGGGTTACTTATGGAGGTACTTTAATCTCAGTTCAGACCGGCTCAAAATGGATAGTAGATAAAAAAATAATTAATGAAAATCTTTTTGAGAATAAAAAAATGTCTCTAGACATTCCGTATGATCAGTTAAGACCTGCGACTGAAGCTCAAAGAATAGGTGGAGCAATTTTTAAAGTTAAAATTGATAATACACATCCTATCGGATATGGATACAATACCACTCACTCTGTTTTTCGAAGAGGTACAAATTTTTTTAAACTATCTGAATCAGCTGCCGCAAATGTTGCAAGGTATTCCAATAATCCTTTAATGAGTGGTTATATTTCCGAAGAGAAGCTGTCCGAAATAAAAAATTCAGCATCAATCATTGCTAAAAGACAGGGTCAGGGACATGTCATATTATTTGCTGATAATCCTGCTTTCAGAGCTTTTTGGTATGGGACTAATGGACTTTTATTGAACGCTATCTTTTTTGGCCAAAACTTTTAAATAGATATTTATGGAAAATAAAAAAAAGAATCTCCTACTTCGTATGTGGAAGTTTCAATTTTCTTTCATTGATTTTAGGCTTAACGCATTGGCGGGCTTTGCAGTTGCACTCATGCTGGCAAAGCTGTGGGATCCAATATTAAGTTTAAATTGGTACACATATCTAATTGTTGCAATTATTGCATCCATTAAACCTCTAATCACCTTTATAAAGCAGGTGTAGAGTAGAGGTGAGTAACTAATTTGAAAATCTTACTCTAACGACTTTAAATACTCACCATTGTCAGTAAAAGTTTTATCTATTGAAGTAGGTTTGTATCCTAAAATTTTTTCTGCTGCAGTTAAGTTATAACTAAAATCCAAACCCAAAATGTCGACTATTGATTTAACTGCAGGATCAAATATTGACATAAATCGAACTAAAAAATTAGGCGGTTCAAAAGTTGGACCGTTGTATCCTAGCTCTATTAGTTTTTCACTCATTTCCTTGTACCAATATGGTTGAGAACAAACTATAAATCTTCGCCCGATAGAATCATCATTTTCTAAAGCAGCAATATGCATCTTTGCAACATCTCTAACATCTGAGATTCCAGCCTTCATTCTTGGTGCAATTGGAAGTTCTTTTTTGGCAAACATATTAAACATCTTCATCGTTGAGCATTCACGGTGATCTCCGATGCCGGGTCCAAATACTAATTGAGGCAATATGCTTGTAAAGCTTATATCTGGATTTTCCTCAACAAAATCCCATGCGGCCCTTTCTCCTAATGTTTTCCCTTTCATATATGGACTCATATTTCTTCTATTTACATCATTCCAATTTGATTCATCAAGATTTTCAACTAAAGGAGTCCCCATCCAAACAGTTCCAGCGGTTGAGGTTAGTATTACCCTATTCACATTTTTATTCTTAGCAGCTTTTAAAACTCTAATAGTTCCCTCTTGATGAGGTTTGATATGGTCTTCTGCAGGGCCTTTAGGACTTAAATCGTATGGTCCAGCCACGTGAAAAACTGCATTTACACCATCCAATGCTTCATCCCAACCATCATCATTTAAAAGGTCTGCTATTGTGTATTCAATTTTGGTATCACGCTTTAAATATTCTGTTAAATCTAAATTAAGCTGTTTTGCTTTTTCCTTAGATCTAACGGTTGTTTTGACATGATATCCTTTATTTATTAACTGGGCAATACAATGTTTCCCAATATATGAGTTGCCGCCAGTTACTAGAACTTTTTTCAAAATATACTCCAAAATTTTTTCATATTAAATTAATTAACTAAAATAGTACAATACATTATTATTTTAGTTAATTAATCCTAATAGGTTTAGACATTAATATTTAAATCGTTTTTACTTAATAATACAATTCTTAAAGCTAATAGCTGATCATTTTTTAATTCATTTGAAATGTATAATTTATTTATGACAGGCCTCTAGGTGACGGGTAAGGTTTGATGTTTGCCTTGCCCCACTTTTTCAGTAGCGAATCGTAGCGAAATACTATATTTACTTATATCTATGAATACCACAAAAAAGGCCCTTCACGAGGAAGAGCCTTGCGGGACTGACGAGACTTGAACTCGCGACCTCCGGCTTGACAGGCCGGCGTTCTAACCAACTGAACTACAGCCCCAACTATTTAATTTTATCCTTTATCTCTATAAACAAGAGAAACTGGGATGACAACAATGTACCCTAAAAAAAGCATTATCGGCGCAAGAGTAAGACTTTGAAAACTATTTACTTCGCCAGTTGCCATGAAAATATATCCAAAAATCACCAAAGCTAGTCCAACAGAAAATAGTATATAATTTATTTTACCAAAAGCCCAACCGTCAAAAAGACCTGAATTATTTTGTGTGTTATTTTCACTCATTTCGACGAGGAAGTTACACTTTATCAAAAGGGGTGCCAATTATTTTTTATTAAAATTTAAAAGGCCAAATAAAGTTAAAATTATTATAAAATTTGGTATTTCAGTAAATAATTTATAATTTTTGCCCCCGTTTATGCTCGAGAAAATTCAATTTTATTTGGACCGCTTTTTAACAGAAATTATTATGATTTCTGTCTTGAGCGGTATGCTATTCTACTATGCAGTAGTTTTGCTTTGGCCGCAATTCGACTCAAAGGACTCTGCAAAGATATCTATCCCTAAGGGATCCACATTGGTTGATGTTTCTAATAAGCTCTACGACCAAAAAATTATTAGTAATAAAAAATCTTTTGTTTTAGCAGTAAAAGCGCTTGGATACGAAAAAGATTTACCTGCAGGAAAGTTCTATATTGAGGATGCTTCTACAAACTATTGTTTAATCAAAAAAATTGTGAACAGTGTAGGTATATCAAAAAAAATGACAATTCTTGAAGGATGGTCTGTTGTTGATATTGCAAGAAACCTTCAATCGAATTTTAACATAAAAAAAGAAAGTTTTATAAGAGCTTCTAAAAATAAGAATTTGTTAAAAAAATGGGATATTAAGAGCACCTCTTTTGAGGGATATCTTTTTCCAGATACATACCTATTACCTGAAGATGTGGATGCTGAAGGTGTTATTGATAAAATGGTTTCTGAATATAATAAAAACATAACACCTGCCATGCGAAAAAGAATGACCGAATTAGGGCTATCAGAAGGGGAGGTGCTAGCTCTAGCTTCAATAATTGAAGGTGAAGCAATCTATGACAGCGAAAGACCGCGTATATCAGGTGTTTATCACAATCGTTTGAAAAAAAGAATGCGTCTCCAGGCTGATCCAACGATTCAATATATTATAGAAGATTCTCCTCGACGCTTACTCAACAAAGATTTAAAGATTAAATCTCCGTATAATACATATCTGAATTATGGACTTCCACCTGGCCCTATAAATAATCCAGGAATTGAGTCAATTAAAGCGGCTCTCTATCCTGAGCAAATAGACTTCCTTTTTTTTGTTGCAAGAGGTGATGGGTATCATACTTTTACAAAAACTGAAAAAGAGCATAACATAGCAAAAAAAGAATTTCAAAAAATTAGAAGAAAAAATAGAATTTCAAAAAAAGTAAATAAGAAATAGTTATGGCAAACATAAAACTAAATGATGTGCAAAAAGCTGCTGTTGAATCTTTCGGTAAACCGGTTCTTATTTTTGCTGGAGCTGGTAGCGGAAAAACTCGAGTATTGACTCACAAAATTGCACATTTAATTAAGAATGATCTGGTGGACGCTGAGAACATTTTAGCGCTTACATTTACAAATAAGGCAGCTGAAGAGATGCGCCATAGAGTCCAAAAAATTATAAAATCAAAAAGCGCTCTTGTGACGATGGGAACATTCCATTCTGTGTGTGCAAAAATGTTAAGATCAGAAATTCATAATTTAGGCTATACTTCTGAGTTTTCAATTTTTGATGTTCAGGATCAGACATCATTATTTAAAGTGCTTTTAGAGCCAATGGATTTTCCAAAAAATTACATAACACCTAAAGATCTACGATTTAAAGTAAGTTATTTTAAAAACAGACTGATAAGCCCAGATGAGGCCAAGAAGAAAGCTACGATAATTATTGATAAACATTATGCCGAGCTTTATGAAAAATATCAGATCGCACTTAAAGAAAATAATGCTTTAGATTTTGATGATCTGCTGTTACTCCCACTTCAAATTTTTGAAAAGTTTCCAAAGATTCTCAAAATTTATCAAGAAAAATGGAAGTACATACTTGTTGACGAATATCAAGACACCAACAAGCCTCAATTTATGCTAGTTAAAAATCTTGCTAAATCACACCAACAAATTTGTGTTGTAGGTGATGATGATCAATCTATATATGGTTGGAGAGGAGCTGATATAAGCAACATACTTGATTTTGAAAAAACATTTAAAAATAGTGAGATTTTCAAGCTTGAAACTAATTATAGATCAACAAGCTATATACTTGATTCAGCATATTCCGTTGTAAAAAATAACCACAATAGAGCAGTAAAAGAGCTAGTTGCAAATAATGGAGATGGAGAAAAGCTTGGTTTGATGCAAACCAATGATGAGATGGAGGAGTCTGATGCTGTCATCAGTGCTTTGCAAAAAGAGATAAAATTAGAAAAAAGAAATTTTAGCGATTTTGCGGTTCTTTATAGGACAAACTCACAATCTCGGGCCATTGAAGATGCATTTCGAAGATCTGGAATTCCTTATAATATTATAGGAGGAGTAAGATTTTATGAGCGTAAAGAAATCAAAGATTTAATAGGGTATCTAAGCCTTATCCTTAACCCAAAAGACACAATTTCACTGAGAAGAGTTGTAAATTTTCCTCCAAGGGGTATCGGTTTAAAAACTGTTGATAAGTGTGTTATTGAGGCTGAAAAAAGAAATGTTGAAATGATCGAAGTTTTAAACAAACCTGAAAATATGGGCATAAGGGGAAAGCAAGCTGACGCTTTAGATGTATTTTACAATATCATTTCAAAATACAATGATCTGCTTCCAAAATTAAATGCTGGAGAGCTCGTTAGGGCATTAATTGAAGAAGCGGGAATTAAAAAATATTACCAGGATAGCACGTCTCCCGAAGAAAGTGAGCGCTATGAAAATGTTCTTGAATTTATTAAGAGTGTGGATGATTTTATGAAGAGAAGTCCTGATGGAGGACTGTCTCAATTTATAGAAGAAGTATCCCTATTGACCGACCTAGATCAGTGGAATGACCAAAATAATAGAGTAACAATGATGACCGTTCATGCCTCAAAGGGACTTGAGTTTCCTGTTGTATTTTTGACGGGTCTTGAAGACGGCTTATTTCCTTTACACAGGTCTTTGGATTCCAATGAAACCCTTGAGGAAGAAAGACGCCTTTTTTATGTTGGAGTTACAAGAGCAATGCATAAGGTGTACTTAATGTATGCAAATAACAGAAGAAGAATGGGTTCCGATGATCTTTATGGTATTGTTTCTAGATTTATTGGAGAAATTCCAGAAGATAATCTTGAAAAGATTTCTTTTACTTCTGCCCTTACGCGTAAGGTGATTGGTGGAAAGGCAGGTAAACATACAAAAACTGCAGTTAGCAGAACAGTTGTATTGTTTGACGATTTCCAGGTTGGTGAATACGTGGAGCATGCAATTTTTGGAGTAGGAAAAGTTATGGCCCTAAGCGGTCAAGGAGAGAATCAACGTGTTGGCATTGAATTCAAAGATGGATTGAAAAAGAAGTTGGTGGTAAAGTTTGCAAATCTTAAAAAGGTAGATTCTCCTGATTAAACTTATTCTTTTTAATAATAGTATTTCAGAACTTTAATATAATTAAATTGTTTTAATACAATGGCTACAAAAAACTCATTAACTAAAGCATTAAAAAAAGAAGGTTTAAGGTATACTAATCAACGTCAAGCTGTTTGGGATGAAATTAAATCAAATGACGATCATAGAGACGCCGAAGAGATTTATAGTACACTAAGAAGCAATAATTTAAATGTTTCTAGAGCTACTGTTTATAGAACAATTGATGTGCTTGTTAAAAATAGATTAGTAAGAAAAATGGATGTAGGTGATGGTAGAAGCTTATACGAACCTCGCTTAGACGATGAACATCATGACCATATGATATGTTTAGACACGGGAGATATAATTGAGTTTTATAACGAAGAACTAGAAGATCTTCAAGATAAAATTGCTAAAAAACATGGTTACAAAGTCATTAGGCATGTTCATCAGCTCTTTGTGAAGCCCATTAAATAATTTCAACTCTTTGTATTTAATACTGACAGTTTTTTTCTTCCTTTTTAATTCTTCTGAGCTAATTATTGGTGAAGAAAAAGTTGATCCAGGAATAGTTTTCATTTTTGAAGGAGCTGTAAAAGATAGAATATATCCTAGCTCATTTCACCTTCCCGAAAGTCAAACCGACGTGCATATTGAAGCACTAGTTAATTGGGATAATGAAAAAATACCTGAAGGTGCTGTCCCTGGAGGATTTATTCCATATATGCATATTACAGCCCTTGTTAAAAATTCAAAAACAGGCTTAAAAACTTTTGTCGATTTAAAACCTCACATCAATTTGATTGATAATTTTCATTATGCTAGAAATATTGCATTGCCTGGGTCAATAAAAGATAGATATGATATTGAGTTCAAAATATTACCTCCTTCAAACATAGAGCTGGCATTGCACAATGACTGGTATGAAGAATATGGTAAAAACTTACTAAATAAATATACGTTCAATTATAAACGTGTAAACTTTGAGCAGATTGCTAAAACAAGTAGAAAATAATTATTGTATTTAACACACTAAAATTTTTTATAAGTTACATATAGCTATATTTACAATTAGTCATTTTTATACAATATGAGTGTTTTTGAAGAACTAAAAAGAAGAAAAGTTTTTCGCGTAACTTCAACTTATGCAGTAGTTGCTTGGGTGATAATGCAAATTGGTGAAGTGGTATTTCCTGCCCTAAGACTTCCTGAATGGGTACTTTCAACAGTAGTTATTCTTCTCCTAATTGGTTTTCCAATTGTAATAATATTTGCATGGATATTTGATGCTACACCAGATGGAATTAAAATAACTAAACCAAAAAGTAGCCAAAAAGCTTCTCCTTCAAAAGTCTCAACCAATAATGTTCCTTTTTATCTTCAAAAAAGAAATGCATTTTTAGTTTTAGGATTGGTCTTTGGATTACTTATTGGCAATTTAAATTTATTTAAAACTAATCAAAAAGTAGTCAACTATAGCGGAAAAAAAATACCTATAGCTATAGCAGATTTTGAAAATAAAACCAGCGATGCCTCCCTAGACGGTCTATCCGGATTGCTTATTACATCTTTAGAACAGTCGGATTATTTATCTGTGCTTACTAGATCGAGAATGTTTGATATCTTGAAGCAAATAGGTAGGCCAAATGCAAAAATAATAGATGAGAAGATAGGCTCAGAAATATGCTCTAATGCAAATATCGGTTCACTTGTTTTAGCATCTATTATGCAATTTGGTGAGCTTTATTCGATCGATCTTAAAATATTAGATACAAAATCAAATGAATACATTTTTACAAAAAATGTTCAAGCTGATGGAAAAAGAAATATACCAAATTTAATTGATGATATTTCAAAATTTACAAGAATAAGTTTAGCTGAAAAGGCTGAAGAAGTTGAGAAAAACCAAAAACAAGTAGCCTCCATAACGACAAAAAATCTTGAAGCATATAAGTTTTATGACATAGGTGAGAAAGCATTATTTTCAAAAAAATGGTCTGAGGCAGAAGAAAATTTCCAAAAAGCTGTTGAAATTGATTCAAATTTTGCTCTAGCTCTTTATCAGTTAGCATATATAAATCAATGGTTTTTTTCTCAGAAAAAAGCCGATTATTATATCGCGAGAGCTGTAAAAAACATTGAAACCGTTCCGGAAAAAGAGCGATTATATATAAGAGCACAATCTATAAAAGATTATTCATCAAGAATTCCTGTCTATGAAGAGATAATCAATAAATATCCGAATGAAAAACAAGCATATTTTGAAATAGGAGATATGTATTTTCATAACGGACCATCTCTCAAATCTTTACCTTATTTTGAAAAAAGTTTAGAATTAGATCCTTCATATGAGAATGCGATCCAGCATCTTGGTTGGATGTATTTGGATATTAAAGATTATCAAAAATATACCGAGCTTTATGAAAGGTCCTTAGCAATTTATCCAAATGATAATTCATATAAATCCGCAGAGCTTTATTCTCATTTATATTCTGGAAAATTTAATGTTTTCCTTGATAAAATAAGGAGGCTAGAAGAAAAGGATGTTCAATTCTTAAATACTGATAATGCTTTAGGGGACGCATATTTATTATCAGGAAATTATGCTGAATCAAGAAAGAAATACGAAAACCTTATTTTGAGCGATGAAACAAAGCTAACAGGATATATTAAACTGAGAAGATATCATGCTTACAGAGCTGATTACAAAAATTTTATTAAATACTCTGATCTGATTCTAACTCACTTTATTTCTAAAAATAATTATAGGAGATACGTTGGGGAACTTTCAAGGAGATCCTATGCATTGATACAGATATTTGACAGATATGATGAGGCGCAAATATTAGTTAATGAAATAACTAATCTTTTTGCTGATAAAAGTAAGAACGTTGGATTAAATGACCTTGGATTTGGAGCTGTATTTTTAATTGATTCTCATAAATATCTCAAAAACTGGAAAATAGCTAAAGAGTATGATAGTCAGTTTTTTAGAAATATGGATTCTAATATGCAGCTTGATGAAGGTTTAAGAGCAAAGCAGGACGAAATTTATGCTGATGCGATAGACTTTTACAATAAAGGCCTAAATCTTGCCTTTGGAATTTTTAAAAATCAAGCACATTACGAATTATCTAAATTATATTATGAAGTTGGAGATTATGAAAACGCTGTAAATGTTAGTGATGAAATAAAGATAATGACTCATCAAACCGCCCCACGGTCGAGAGAGTATTACTTTGCAAAATATTTTCTTTACTCTGGCCTGGCAAATTTTAAGTTGAAAAATTATAGATTGGCTAAGTCAAACTTAGATATTTTTCTTAAGATATATGAACCAGCTTCAGAAAATCTTAAATATAAAAAAATGGCCCGCGATGCCATTGCAGATATGAAAAAGTTACGTTCTTAGCGAATATCTTTTTCTAAAGATATTCTATTTCCAGATTTTTCTTTTTCAACAAAACCTAAATGACGATATAATTCTAGAGAAGATTTATCTTTCTTCATAGCAGTGATTGTGAGGGTTTTGATTTTATTTTTAACAGAAAGATCTTGAATGTAATTAATAATTTTATTTCTATAGCCATTTCCTCTTTGCTCAAGATCAAGATATATTTGCGCTATGTGAGCCCTACTGCCTTTATTGATAAACTTTACTCCACCATAACCTATGATCCAATCGTCTTTGGAAAGAACTACAGTTTGTATTTTATTTAATTTATAATTGACATTGATCCATTTTTTCATATCGAAAGGATATCGCATTTCAGAATCCGTAAAATTGAGCTCTTTGGGGTTTGCGAACCAATTTTTTAAAGCGGATTCTAGTTTTTTAAGCTCGTCCAAATTATCATAGTTTAATTCTTTAATTGAAAGTGACACGTGTATTTGTAAATATTATTAATTTTGTAACTTAGTATGTCAAATATAGTCACAATGAAGAACATAATTCCTATTTCAAAATTTAAAGAAGGTCAAGTAGTGCAGGGTTTTTACCTATGTCTTGAAAAGAAATTACGCCATACCAGAACTGGCGAGTTGTACATAGACATTGTCTTAAGAGATCGAACTGGCCAAGTTCAGGCAAAGATCTGGAATAAAGTCAAAGAATACGATGCAAAGTTTTCTGCTGGAGACGCTGTAGCTATAAAAGGTTCTGTTGAAATATTTATTGATGAATTTCAATTAGTAGTTCAGCGTATTAATAAAGCCACTCTTCAGCGCTATTCAAGATATGGATTTGATCCTGCGTTAATCGTACCAACATCTCGTTTTGACGAAAAAAAAATGTGGAACGAGGCAATAAAAACTATTCGAACCATTAAAAATCCATATATAAAAAAACTTATTTACAACATTTACACTTCCAACAAAAAAAAGCTGTTAAAACATCCATCTACCATTTTACATCAGTATAGTTACCGATCTGGTTTTTTAGAACAAACTCTCTCGCTTTCTAAGATGGGAAAATTTTTAGCAAATCATTATCGTTTGGATGGAGACCTTGTGCTTGCAGGCGTTTTCCTTTTTGACATTGGAAAATTAGAAGCGATTGAGTCCAATTATAAATCTAATCTTTCCAAGGCTGGTAATTTGCTAGGACATGTAGCGCTTGGTAGAGATATAATTATCTCAGCAGCAAAAAAAATAAGAAAGTTCCCAGCAGAGCTTTTACTTCAAATTGAGCATATTATGTTGACCCAACAAAGCTATTACGAAGGGGAAAGGCAGATAAGCCCAATGTTCAAAGAAGCATTAGTAGTTTCAATGATTACAAGTATGGATAGTAGAATGAGTATTATGAAAAA
>CEOK01033404.1_pt1 | contig 12642 bp, 6 predicted proteins | sample 427001 | NCBI WGS metagenome assembly CEOK01 (sample SAMEA2591108, study PRJEB7988) | marine metagenome | isolation source: saline water (ENVO:00002010), including | reverse complement strand
AGCCAACTGCCGTGCCTGACGCGGATTATGAAGAATGCTGGTTACTATGTGGCGTGGGCGGGCAAGTGGCATCACTCAACGATTACGGGTGGACACGTTCACGAGCAGACGGAGGAACTTGGCATCGATACGTATATAGAGTGGACATCCAGTGCCGCACCGTATGAAAAAATAACCGGAAGAGAGTGGATGCCGGACTCCACGTGGGAAATTTCGGCGATTAAAAAAGAGCCCATAATCTCCCGTTACTGGAAGCCGGGGTTTATCCATGATGGAGAGGTTCTGGAAACCACCATGGAGGATTACGGACCCAATATACTGACTGATTTCATCTGTGAGGTTGTGCGCAATAATGGGCAGCGGGATGCACCTTTTTTTGCTATGTACGCCATGAATTTGGCTCACAGCGCGCACTGTCTAACGCCACTGGATGTGGAAAAAGGAGCCGTGCCTAGCAATACGCACATCCGTAAAGGTACGCCGGATGGGAAGGCTATTTTTTCGAGTCAGGTTCGGTATATGGATCAGCTGGTAGGTCAGATTGTGGATGCAGTCGAGGAGGCTGGACTGAGCGATGATACCATTATTATCTATACCTCTGATAATGGAACGACCTCCTCGGCAAAAGCTAAGGGAGTGGAGTATGGGGTGCATGTTCCTTTTGTTGTAGTAGGGCCGGGTGTGGAACGATCTGGACCGACTGCGGAGCTGATGGATTTTACGGATATTCTACCTACGCTGGCGGAATGGGCGGGTGGCGACCTGTCAAAATATTCGGTTGACGGGATCAGCCTAGCACCTTTTTTGGCGGGTGCAACGAAGACGACAAAACCGGCGATTTACTCTTTCCCGGGACCGGTCAGATTGGTTCGAACGCAAACTCACTTATTGGAAGCAGTTTCTTCATTATACGAGCAACCGGCGGGTAGACTCTATCAGACGCACGATTCTTTCGACGGTAGAGGGTATCTGAAAATTACTGATAAAGAGAGTCGCGAGGTGGCTCAAGCTTCGATGGAACGGCTTTTAGAGCAATATCCGGATCAACTTCCGAAGAGCTTTGAGGATCCAGCTTGGGAGCTGAAAAAGATGACGAAGGCAAAACAGCATTTTGACAATCCTAAGAGAAAACAATCCACGCTAGCGCATCCCAAAGAGTATCGGTTTTATGATGAATCTTTTTAAAGGCAGTCTAATTTTACTGGTAGGCTGGGTTGGAATAGGCGGCGCTTTCCCCGCATTGATACCCGAAGAAAAGCCAGCGGTTAGGTTTAGTCCTGCGGTGGAACGGTTATATGATGAATGGAATCCTTATGAGGATCGGGCGAATGAGTTGTACTCAAACTTTAAATATACGCCGCTTATTGGGCTGCCAGAAGGGGATGAGTTATCTCGAAGAGATCCCACAAAAGTATTGTTGATTGATGGAGTGTATCATGTGTGGTACACGGGGCGTAAACATGTGGGGATCCCGGTAGGACCTCAACAGGCGAGTGCTCAGCGAGCATCATTTGATTGGGATCTGTGTGATATTTGGCATGCAACTAGTGAAGATGGTTGGACATGGAAGGAAGATGCAGAACCTGCCGTAAAACGTCCGCCCAAACCAAAAACAGGATGGCGATCCATCTCCACTCCTGATATTTTGATATGGAAGGGAAAGTACTATCTGTACTATCAGGCATTTGATCAAATTCCGGGGCAGGTGGGAGGCGATCGGGCCGCGGTTAGTGTTGCCGTTGCTGATTCTCCGTATGGGCCGTGGGAGCGGACAGATCGACTGGTGCTCGATTTTGGTGCGCCGGACGATTGGGATGCAAATGCTATTCACGATCCCAATCCCATTGTCTATCGAGAGCGCATATATCTTTACTATAAAGGGTCGCCTCAGCGCGGTGGTGCGGGAAGGACCATTGTGCGAGCGCAAGGGGTTGCCATAGCGGATGATCCGCTAGGACCGTTTGAAAAATCGCCCCTTAATCCGGTGATTAATTCGGGCCATGAGACTTGTATGTTTCCCTGGAAAGAGGGGGTCGCGGCGCTGGTGAGTCTTGATGGTGCTGAGAAAAATAGTATTCAGGTCGCTGCAGATGGTATTCATTTTGAGCTGGCGTCGATAATTCAACTGCCACCGATTGCTCCCGGGATTTTTCTGCCAGATGCTTTTGGAAGCAAGGGAGACGGGCGTGGTTTTACATGGGGACTTTGCCATATCATGGACAAGGAGAGCGGCGTGAATAATAGCGTGCTGGCACGTTTTGACTGTGATTTATCGCTGGATGTTAATCGCCCTATGTTTAAGCACAATAATCTACGGTTTAATGATGCGACCTATTTCCAAAAAGTATTACGCATGCCGCCGGGCTGGTTGAGGGGGGAGCGCTATCCATGAAATGGGTGTGGTTACTGTTGTGCGGGGTATCGGTTGTCTCGGCTTGGGGAGCTCCTTTCCCAGGCGTGGTGCCTTCGGAGAAGCCGACGTTTCCTCTCAGTGCCGCTATGGAGCGTTTGTATGATCGGTGGAACCCGCATGAAGATCGCAATAACGAACTCTATTCTAATTTTAAATATACCCCGTTGAAAGGATTTAAGAAAATACCGTTCACTTCGCGAAGAGACCCGACGAAAGTAATTAAAGTGGATGGGCTTTATCATGTCTGGTACACGCGCCGTTCTTCGAGTTGCGATCCGGTTGGATTGGCTAGGGCTACGGAGACGATTCCTGCAACCGATTGGGATTTGGCGGATATTTGGCATGCCGTAAGTTCAAATGGAGTGGATTGGGTTGAGGATGAGGTGCCAGCGGTTACTCGACCACCGAAACCTGAGTATGGATCGCGCACGATTTGCACACCAGGTATTTTAGTATGGAAAGATCGATATTATCTATATTTTCAGGCCTATGCTCCGCGTGTTGGCGGACAAGAGTACTGTCCGGTTCGCGTGGCGGTGGCGGATAGTCCAATGGGGCCGTGGACCCATCATCCCGAGCCGGTTTTGCTTCCGGGTGAACCGGGAAGTTGGAACAACATTAAAATTAACGATCCGTGTCCGTTAGTTTTGAATGGTCGTATTGCGATCTATTACAAAGGAGCGCCTGTTGAGCGGGGGCATGAGTATATTATTCGGATGCAGGGAGTTTCATTCAGTTCCGATCCGCTGGGCCCGTTTATACCCTCACCCTTGAATCCGGTCATAAACTCCGGCCATGAGACCTGTATGTTTCCTTGGAAAGAAGGGGTAGCTGCGTTGGTGGCATTGGATGGGCCTGAAAAAAATACGATCCAGTATGCTGCGGATGGGGAGCGTTTTGAGGTGGCATCTTTTATTCAGGTTCCACCGGTTGCACCAGGGCCATACTGTCCGGATGCATTTGCAGACTCGGGGAATGGTCGCGGCTTTTTGTGGGGGCTATGCCATATTAACCCGGATGGGGGCGGTGCGGTTAGTGAGAGTGTTTTAGCGCGCTTCGATTGCGATTTAAGTGCGGACGTTGATGAGCTGGCGTTTAAACGGAACAATCTTCGTTTCAATCGCGAGACTTATTTTCAACGCGGGGTGGCCCTATCAAAGGGTTGGCGAAATCGAATTATGCAGGAGCGAGAGAAGGTTGATCGTGAAACGATTCGTTAGCTTGCTTTTTTTGATGGGATGGGGTTTTTCGGGGGAGGGGGTTGAAAGTGCGGCTTCGCAGCGAGCTCCTACGGTGAACAGTGAAAGCGAGTTGTATACACGTTTTCGCTACGAGCCGGTTGAGGGGTTGGGATATGAGCGGGGGATCAATCGGCGTGACCCAAGCTCTATCATCTTTGTCGATGGGGTTTATTATGTTTGGTATACTCGTAACCAGAGCACGCGTTCTAAATGGCTGGATGCGGATATTTGGTATGCCACCAGTACCAACGGGGTTCGTTGGGTTGAGCAGGGTGTGGCGGTAGCGCGCGGCCCAGAGGGTTCTTATGATGACTGGAGTGTGTTCACTTGCAATATCTTGGTGGCGGAAGGGAAGTATTATTTAACGTATCAAGCGGAAACAAAAACACATGATCCCGCGAGAAAAAAGGGATGTGGAATTAATGTGGTGGCGATGGCGTGGGCCATCTCACCGGATGGGCCGTGGCATAAATTACCTGAGCCGATCTTAACGACAGCACCCGATGGACGGTTTGACCTTCCTGACCCGAAGCAGCTTTGGCAGAAGCGAGTGCTGGAGGAGGGTGCGTGGGATAGCGCGGCAGTTCATGATCCGGAGATTATTCCGCGCTGGGGTAAGTACTGGCTTTATTACAAAGGACACGGGATAGATGATCTGTTGTATGCGGATTCCCGTTGGGGAGTCGCTGTGGCGGATCGACCGGAAGGGCCGTATGTGAAATCGGCCTTCAATCCGATTACGAACAGTGGTCATGAAGTCTGGGTATGGCCGTGGAGAAAAGGAATTGCTGCGATTGTGGACTGGGCGGGACCGGAGGCTAATACTGTTCAATACACGGAAGATGGCGTGCATTTTGAGGTGGTCTGCGCCGTTGAGGATATTCCTCCGGCTGGGGGAGCATATATTGCGGATAAATTTGATGATCCGGAAGTCGGACGTGGATTTTCTTGGGGCCTATGCCATTACGGCCGTTCGGATTGGAATTTTTTACTGCGCTTTGAGTGTGAGCTGGAGATGGGAATGGTAAAGAAACGTGCATGGCGTTATTTTCCTCACTACAGCACGGTGCGAGATGTGATGCGTGATCCAGCTCGTTTTCAGGTGCCGGCAGAGGCCTTGCGGCGGAGAGCCCAAAAAGGGGACATTGTGGATGAGTGAATGTAGGAAGAGTGGTTCTGCACGATCGACGGGGTGGTGCGTTACGGAACAGCGAGAGGGTGTTATGAGTCGAGTGGATCAGAAATGTTGGATGGGGTTGAGGATTCTTGTCTGGAGCGGTTTGTGGGTGCTTTTGCAGGGGTTCGCGGTAGCACAGGAAAGAGAACAGCCTGCACCGGAATGGGCGGAGCTGGCGACACATGAGGAGGCCCCGGACTGGTTTCGGGATGCTAAGTTTGGCATCTATTTCCACTGGGGGCCGTATGCGGTGCCTGCGTATGGAAATGAGCATTATCCGCGAACGATGTACGGGCACCCCAGCGGGAAAATGCCGGTAAAGTCGGAGCAGAAACGGAATTATAATTTGGGGGTTGGATTTCAGACATTTCGCGAGCATGTTTTTCATAGAGAGGAGTATGGGGAGCCAAAAGAGTTTGAATATCATCATCTAATTCCTCGATTTAAAGGTGAGGCATTTGATGCGGCGGAGTGGGCGAAGCTATTTCGGGTGTCAGGAGCCCGATTTGCGGGGCCGGTTGCAGAGCATCATGATGGCTACGCGATGTGGGACTCCGATGTGACACCTTGGAATGCAATGGATACGGGGCCGTGTCGTGATGTGGTGGGAGAATTGGCAGAGGCAATTCGGAAAGAGGGTCTTAAATTTATTACGACATTTCATCATGCGCGAATGGGGCGGTATCCGCCGCAGAGCAGTGAGCGGGAAAAACGGAAATGGCACTATTATGGTCGGGAAAAATATTTTGAGCGAATGGTGCCGGATTATAAAGATACAGAAGCGCTGCAAACGTTATATGGAACCATGCCTTGGCAGGATTTTTTGGCGATGTGGAACCAAAAGCTTGAAGAGGTGATTGATAAATATCGTCCGGATTTAATTTGGTTTGATTCTTGGCTGGATCGAATTCCACAGCTGAACCGCAGAGCGTTTGTGCAAACATATCTGGAGGCAGCATCGGCATGGGAAGAGTCGGTTGTGATTACGTATAAGCAGAACGATCTACCGCAAAATGTGGGTGTGGTTGACTTTGAGAAAGGGCGTATGGATCGACTGACATCGTTTGCTTGGTTAACGGATGATACGATCAGTGCAGGGGCATGGACGGAGACGGGTAGTTGGTCTTTCACGGAGGAGTTGGACATAAAATCCTCGCAGACGATCATCCACACGCTGGTGGATATTGTGAGTAAAAACGGCAACCTATTGCTGAATATTTCTCCGCGGGCCGATGGCACTATTCCAGTAGACCAACGAGCGGCGTTACAAGGTGTGGGTCAGTGGTTGGGGATTAATGGTGAAGCCATTTATGGAACCCGTCCTTTCCGGCGCTACGGCGAGGGGCCTAAACGGATGAAATCGGGGGGGCATTTTGTGCAGATGGATGGGGAGTACAACGCAGAAAACTTACGGTTCACCACAAAAGGCGACACCTTATATGTCATTCAGATGGGGTGGGCGGGTAGTCGTAAACCGGTATTGATTCAGAGCTTGGCAGCCGATTTGTTGGGGGAGGTTGCCATCAAAGATATTTCAGTGCTGGGTTCACAGGAGGCCATTCAGTGGGAGAAGCGTGAGGAAGGAGTGATGGTTCGTACGCCATTTAAGGCGCCTCACAAAGCCGCATTGGTTTTTAAAATTGAGACGGACGGTTGGCATCGGATGCAACTAAGAGACGAGGCGGAACAGATGGGGCCGATTACAGTTGATGGATAGGAAAGGAGTAGGAATGAAAAAGAAATTTTTATGGATTGGATGTGTTGTGTTGTTGGGCTGGCTGTTGGAGTGCGAAGCCGAAAAACCGAATATTCTTTTTATTATGTCGGATGATCATACGTGGCAAGCAGTGGGTGCGTATGAGTCTCGGTTTACTCATTTGAACCCAACTCCTAATTTAGATGCATTGGCAAAACGGGGCATGGTGTTTGATCGGGCCATTTGCGGAAATGCTATTTGCACCCCGAGCCGAGCGAGTATCATGACGGGTCAGTATAGCCATCTTAATGGTGTGATGACACTGGATGATCGGCTGCCGGAGGCCAAGCAGTATCTTGCGCACGAAATGAAGCAGGCGGGGTATCAAACAGCGATCATTGGAAAGTGGCATTTGCGAGATCTGCCAACGGCGTTTGATTATTACAAAGTACTGCCGGGACAGGGAAAATATTTCAATCCGGAGTTCTTTGAGTCGGGCCAGAAGAAGAAATTTATAGAGGAGGGGCACTCAACGGATTGTATTATGGATTCTGCATTGGATTGGTTTCAGACGCGTCGAGACCCGAACGAGCCATTTTTCCTGAAACTGCATTTTAAAGCGCCGCATGACTATTTTGAGAATGCACCGAGGTATGATGAGTATCTAGCGGAGGTAGCGATGCCGGAGCCGTTGAGTTTGTGGGACAGAGGCGAGGGTTCGATTGCGACGCGAGGGGTAGAGGGTGAACTGGAGCGCGTTATTGGCACATCTATTGGGCGGCGTAATTTCCGTCGGAGTTACGATGCGGACTGGGAAGTGGCAGAGCATCTGACGGATTCGGAGGCGAAGCGGGCGGCCTACAATGTGTACATGAAAAAATATCTGCGCTGTGTGAAGGGAGTGGATGATAATCTAGGGCGTCTTTTTGCTTATTTAGAGAAAGAGGGGCTGATGGAGAATACATTGATCATCTATACGGGTGACCAAGGATTCTTTCTGGGTGAGCATGATATGCAGGATAAGCGCTGGGCGTATGAACCATCGGTGCGCATGCCACTTATTGTTAGTTACCCTGGGGCCATTAAGGGCGGCACGCGGTCGGGTGCTATTGTCGAAAATATCGATTTCCCGGCAACGATGCTTGATTTTGCGGGCGTCGAGGTGCCGTCATATATGCAGGGTCGTTCGTTCCGTTCGCTATTGGAAACGGGGGAGGAGGCGCAGGACTGGAAGCGTGCTGCTTATTATCAATATTGGATGCATATGGCACACCATGATGTGCCAGGGCATATTGCCATGAGAACGAAGGGGTATAAGCTGATTCTTTTTTACGGTACCGCCGGTACACCGGCATTTCGTTCAGATCGTTCCAAATTTCCGACGCCGGCAGCGTGGGAACTGTATGATTTGAAGAAAGATCCAACCGAACGTCACAATGTATATGATGACCCAGCGTACAAGGTTGTGCGCGATAAGTTGAAAAAGCAGTTTAAACGACTGAGAGCGGAGGTGAAAGCAGGTCAGCCGGTGGAGGGTTCTCATGCGTTGTCGGCGGCGGAAGTGCTTGCGGTAAATCAGGCTATTGAGGAGAACTGGGAGTATGATGCGGCGGCTGCGATGCGGGCGAAAAAAGCCTCCGCGGCATATGCTGAACGGTTTGCCGATCCCGACAAGTGTGAGCCGTATATAGTGCCATGGCTGCGCCCTGGTAATTTAGATCCAAGTGAATTGTAGAAGGCGCGGATTACACGTTTATTCATGAGGCTAGAAACCAGAAGAGTGGAGGCGTTATGTTTATAAATACTACTGGGGCTATTGTTTTATGAAATACGTATATATGTTGATTGTTTATGTCTTCACTTCCTGTGCGAGTGGAGCAACTTTTTTTGTCTCAGAGGGGGGGAGCGATCTGGGAAGCGGAAGTCTTGAGGAGCCACTTGCGAGCTTGGCGGAGGCGGTTCAGCGCATGGGCTCCGGTGATATCTGTTATGTAAGAGCGGGTCGCTATCGGGAAGAGCTGTCGTTGAGCGGACGGGATGATTTGACATTTCAGGCGTATGCGAATGAGACGGTTGTGATGGATGGAACCGTGGAGCTGGATACGGATTGGAGTTTGCACAGCGGATCAATTTTTAAAACACCGGTTGATGAGTCGTTCTGGCAACTGTTCGCGGATGAACTGTTTATGATGCCGGCCCGTTGGCCGAACGCCTCTCTGGAGGACCTCTCGGTATGGAACCAGCAAGATACATGGGCAAAAGTGGTCTATTCGACAAGCAAAACAGATTTTACTGATCAATCAACATCCCATTCTGACCTGCAGGCACTAGGCTTCAGTGTGCAGGGAGCAATTGCGGTGATGAATGTGGGCAGTTTTAAGAGTTATGCCCGAGAGATATTGAGTCATCAGGCAGGGTCGGCGAATTTTACGGTGGGAGCGGTGGGGAATCGTAAGGCGGCTAATTATCAATATTATTTTCTGGAGGGCGCACTGGAACTACTTGATGCGGCAGGCGAGTGGTATTTAGATGTCGATAATAATATGTTGTATGCTTGGGGCGATACGAATGCTACTTGGAGAGGTAAAACGCAGGATTATGCGTTTCAGTTCACCAATTGTGATGATATCACCATTAAGGGTATTGATTTTTTTGGAACAACGGTGTCGTTTAATAATTGCGAGCGAGCACATGTGGAAGGGGGGACATTCTTGTTTCCAAGCTGTACGAAGCGTATGCTTGGAATTGCCAGCACAGAGCCTGATATGACCGAGTTTAACGGTGGCGGAAACAGCCTTTTTTATGACAACATAGTGCGTTTTGCCGATACGCCGGCCATTTACATGAATGGAGTTAATAACCGCATCGAGAACTGTCTGTTCGAATATATTGACTGGAGTGCGGCTGATTTGCCGAGCTTGATGATGACGGTGTATATGCGGGGTACAGGATCTGACTTTATAGGTAATTCAGCTCACACCACTGGCGCTTCTGCGTTTTTGGATGTTAACAATGCGGTTCGGGCTTTTTCGAATGAGGTATGGAATACAGGACTCGTTCAGAATGATGGATCGGTTATTCAATTAACGATTGGCGCTCAACCAAACAGCGAAACGGCATATAATTGGTTTTTTGATACAGAAAAATATGGCGCGCGATTTGATGCTTCAACCAGTCCGGGAAGTCCTACCGGGTCGGACGGATTGATGCATCACAATGTGGGGTTCAATGTGAACGCCACCATTATGCAAAAGGGAGATCAACATCGTTGCATTAACAACACTTCTTTTGACACCGTTAATAATGGAATCATTATTCTATCAGATAATGTATCCACGAATGTAGGTACTGTAATCCGTAACAACGTGGCAGACCGCATGGGTTCTCACCGCAAAAACAACGTCGCACTAACCGAGGTGATGGATCATAGTCATAATTGGAACGGATATGAGTATGGCTCGGCAGATGTGCGAACGGTTCTGCGGGATGTCGACCATTTGGATTTTCGTCCCAAGCCGCATTCGATATTGATCGATAGTGGCAAGGAAGAAGGCGTTGTAACGGCTGGTTATATTGGAGCTGCTCCGGATTTGGGGGCGTATGAGTCGGGTGATCTATTTTATTGGATTCCCGGCCGGAAAGAGGCCGCGGCAACTCGTCCCGTACCGCCGCTTCAAGCAACTGGTGTTAAAGAGTCAGCCGCGTTGATGTGGCGAAAAGGACTTTCCTCACAGGAGAGCCATCTATATGTGGGAACGAGTTCAAATGAAGTTTCGGCGGCGGATGAAACCTCTCCGCTATTCAAAGGTTCATATACAAACAATCTTTATGATCCGCTCGGCTTTTCTGCAAATACCTATTATTGGCGTGTGGATGAGGTGACGTCTAGTGGAGTGGAGAGAGGGCCGATTTGGTCGTTTGAAGTGGCCGAAGCGGAGGAAGCAGCGCCAACCTTAACCACCAGCACACCGGATGTGGCGACCGATTCGGCAACAATTTCGGGTGTGTTACAGGGTTCAGTTTCTAGTCAGGTGCAGATGGAATGGTGGCGAGATAATGGAACTACGAATACGGCGAATTTAGGCATACAGGCCGGACAGTTTGAAACGACGTTAGTTGGCTTGGAGACAGAACAACAATATTATTACAGATGGGCAGCAAGTAATCAGTTTGGGTCGGTATGGACAACCATCCATTCCTTTGAAACAGGGGAGGGGGCTTCAGAAGAGACGGAAGAGGCAGCGATCCTTTTTAAGGATTTGTTTGAGGCGTCGGAGTTAAATCAATCTCCTTCAAGCGATAAATGGAGTGTTCAGACAACGTTGAATGAGGGTGAGATACAGGTGTTGCAGCAGTCAAACCGAGTCGTGGGTCGACTCTATAATCCCACTACCAATCCAGACGGGGCGCGAACGGTCTTAAGCGCGGTCGACGTGCTGACGAATGCCCCATTTATTACGGTTAGTTTTGACTCCTTTTTTGAGGGAGATGTTACACCGTCGGGTTCTTTTTTTCTGGGGGCAGGCATTGGATCGCTCGCCTCGCATCATAATCAGATCCGGAAGGTTAACATGCGTACGCATGGAATGCTGGATACGTGGAATCATTTTGATTGGCTGGTCAACCAGACTGGAAGCAATGTTGTGTATGAGGTGGGCGGAAGTGCCTACACATTGCCAACAGGCCATTTTGATTTGTGGCGAGATGGAATACTGCTAATAGCCAACAGCAATGAAAAAAGTTCGAGCGCGCAAAATATACCGTTAACGGACGTGACCCCCATAACTTCTATCGGGTTCACGGCTAATAAAGCCGATCAGGTAGACTGGCGGATTGATTCGTTGGTGGTGAGGGATGCCGCGTATGTGGAGTCGATGCTCTCGGCGTATCGTTCCTGGGAGGTAATCCATGATGTTCAGGGTTCCACGAATGACTGGGATGGAGATGGATTGTTAAACATCATGGAGTATGGAGTGGGCACTGCTCCGAGAAATGCGTTGGATGGGCCGCAGCGGTTGCCGGTTTTGCAGCAGGAGAGTGATAAAATGAATTTTATCTACCACCGTCGGACTCTCGAATCAGATGATAGCGTTGCTTTTATTGTCGAGACGGCCACAAATTTGTCAGCAAATAATTGGCAGCTTTGGAGCGAGAATCCGGCAGGAATGGAGGCGGTGGATGCAGATATTGTGCGGGTAACCAATGCGATCAGCACATCAAACGATATGCAATTTTTCCGTCTAAGTATGGAGTGGAACGAAACAGCGGAATAATTCATGAGGTTGCGTGAGCGTTATTCCTGTTCTGATTAAGTAGCGGGAAGTGAGTCTTCGAGAGAAGGCTTTTTTTTGTGTCGGTATCCGGCGAGCCAGGTGGTGAGGAAGGCGACGGTGAAGGAGAGGGGGAAGTACCAGACCCAGTGAACGCGTAGGCCGTGCTGTACCCAGAGGGTGAGGGGGATGGAGGCTGCGAGGCCGATGAGCCAGTCGGTAAAGCGGGTGCGGCGGGTGAGGACGCCGAGGAGAAAGAGGGCGAGGATGGGGGCGCTGAAGAGACCCATGAAGGCGGCGAAGGCTTTGATGAGGCCGCCGAGGGTGGCGACGTAGAAGGCGATGGCGGTGGCAAGAATGCCGAGGAGGATGGTGAGAAGGCGGGCGTGGTGGACGACGTGGGGCCCGGGTTTTTTGAAGTCGTTGAGGAGGACGGTGGCGAGGGCGTTGATGCCGGAGTCCATGCTGGACATGGCGGCGGCGAAGATGGCGGTGATGAGCAGGCCGTTGATGCCGTTGGGGAGTTGGTGGATGATGTAGTGGGGCATGAGGCGGTCGGGCTGTATATCGGGGGGGAGAGGATGGATCTGGTAGAAGCTGAAGAGGCCGAGGCCGATGTAGAGCAGGGTGGAGATGATGAAAAGGTCGGTGGCGGCGTTGAAGAGGATGGCTTTGAGGGTTTTCTGTTGGGAGCCGGTGGCCATCATGCGTTGAACGGTGACTTGGTCGGTGCCGTATTCCTGCATGAGCTGGAGGAAGAAGGAGATGGCGACGATAGGGAGGGAGAGGTGAAAGAGGGAGGGGGGCCAGTCGAAGATGTCGAGGCGGCCAGTGGCGTGGGCTTG
>CEOK01008702.1_pt1 | contig 12651 bp, 12 predicted proteins | sample 427001 | NCBI WGS metagenome assembly CEOK01 (sample SAMEA2591108, study PRJEB7988) | marine metagenome | isolation source: saline water (ENVO:00002010), including | reverse complement strand
CCGTTTGCAATACTTGGTTTTATATTATTTATTATTACTGCAATAATGAATATAACTACAATTTTTGCTATTATTTTATGTTTTAATAGAAATTTACTTACATCTCTTTTTCCTTTTTTAAAAATAGATAAATGTATAACGAATGATGATCAAGATTTAAAAGAATATTATAATGTATTTAATTCTATTAGAGATAATTATTTTTATTCATTCAATAAAGACACACGATTGGGTGGTGTTATTCCATTCGTTGTTTTAATTACTTTAGTGACACTTAGATTACTCATGGAAATAGAAAATAATGATGCAAATAATGCATTAAATGATTTTAAAAAAGTTTGTATTATAACTTTTTTAATTGGTGGTGTCTTCTATCTTTTATCAAAAGTTATTCCAACGAATCATAAAGATAATATAATAATAAGAAATTTAATATTCTTTTTTAAGGTAATTAATGAAGGTTTTTTAAATATAATTTTATTTATTAACTTATTAATTATTTTAGCATTTGGATTGTTAGGATCAATGTTAGGAAATATGTTTGCAAATGCTTATATGATATTATCTACATTTTTCAATTTCTTATATATTCCAATTACTCAACCATTAGAATTTTTTGATATAATGAAAGATCACGCTGATTTATTAACAATTTTATTTTGTATTGGAGTAATTGGTTCGGCTAGTTTTGCATTTGATAGAAATACAACAGGAGTTATGAGTGGTATATTAGTTGTATTAATTTTATATAAAATAAGTAAAGGTTTAAAAGCAAAATAAATAATAATTTAAAACAAAATAATTGATAATTTATATTATGATTAATATAAATAAATAATAATATAAAAATATTTAATTAATATTATTATTATGGGAAAAAAATCTAAAGATAAAGATAGCAAAAAAGAATTACCATTTGTTAGTATATGTACTCCAACATTCAACAGACGTCCTTTTTGGGAATATACTATCAAATGTTTTAATCATCAAGATTATCCAAAAGATAGAATGGAGTGGATTATTATTGATGATGGTTCAGATTTAATAGAAGACCTTGTTAAAGATATTCCACAAGTAAAATATTACAAATATGATACAAAAATGCCACTTGGGAAAAAAAGAAATATTATGCATGATAAGTCAAAAGGAGATATTATTGTTTATATGGATGATGATGATTATTATCCGAAAGAAAGAGTTTCTCATGCAGTAAATATGTTACAATCACACCCAAATGCATTATGTGCAGGTGCAAGTGAAATATATATATGGTTTAAACATATTCAAAAGATGTTTCAATTTGGACCATATGGACCAAATCATGCTACAGCTGGAACATTTGCATTTAAACGTGAATTATTAAAAGATCATAGATACGAAGAACATGCTGCATTAGCAGAAGAAAAAGCATTTTTAAAGAATTATAGTGTTCCATTTGTTCAATTAGAACCAAAAAAGACAATTTTAGTATTTTCCCATATTCATAATACATTTGATAAAAAAAAATTATTGGAAAATGGAGAAAATAAATTTCAAAAAACAAGTGATCGTACTGTAGATGAATTTGTTAAAGAACCAGAACTTAAAGAATTTTATATGAATACTATTGATGGTTTATTACAGAATTATAAACCAGGTGATCCAGAAAATAAACCAGATGTATTAAAACAAATTAAAGAAATAGAAGAAGAACGTAAAAAAATGATACAACAACAACAACAAGGTAATGGAAAAATAATATTAAACCAAAATGGACAACAAGTAGAATTAAACAATCAACAAATTGTTCAAATTATGCAGCAACAACAAGAACAATTACAAAAGTTGTCACAACTTTTACAAGAAAAAGATAAAATAATTGAAAAATTAGAAAATAATAATAATGGATTTATTAATATTAATAATAATGTTAATAATGATAACAATAAAATAGAAGAATTAAATAAAAAAATTCTAGAAAAAGATATTGTAATTAGTAAATTAGAAGAAGAATTAAAAAATAACAAGTCTATGAATGATCGTATTAATAAAATGTTAGATTTATTAGAAACTAAACAAAATAATAATGTTGCTTTAGAAATTAAGTAAAAAAATAAGTAAAAAATTTTAATTATTATATTTAATTATATTAATATAATTAAATATGTTAACAAGTTATTTATGTGGTCCAGCAATAATATATATAGGATTTAGTTTAATTCAAATATTAATAGATATATATAAAGAAATTTATAATGCTGCTTTTATTAAATTTATTGCTATGTTAGTTATGGCATTAATAATTAATATTTTATGCGATATGGGACTAACAGTTTTAGCATGGTTTTTTGTTTTTATCCCAATTATAATGATGACAATAGTATCAACATTATTATTACAAACATTTGGAACAAGTCCAGATACAAATTATATGAGTTCTAAAGTAAAAGATGTATCAAATAATTATTATATTGATGATAATATTTTACATACTAAAAGAAAAAATTCAACACTACAAACATCATCAACAATAGATGTCTCAAATAGAATAGATAGAGATAAAGAACGTAATAAGTTTTATGATGATATTGAAAAAGTATATGACTTATCAAGTTCACAGGTGGATACATATGATTTATCCAATAATTTAAAAAAATATTTTGTTGCACATAATTTACTTAATGATTTCAATAATAGTTTTTTAATTACAAATATAAAAAAGTTTTTAAATATATTCAGTAATCGTAGTCAATATGCTATTGATGGTAATGGTAATTTTATAAATAATTCATCTCCATATATTAATAATACTATAAATCCGTTATATGGTTATAGCAATACAAATGCACCACATACTAGCTCAATACCAATGGATTTGAATAAAGAATTAAAAAGTAATTTAAGAGTTGATAATATGTATGGTTCAGATTTTGAATCATATGATAAAAAATATAATAATGAATTTAGAATGGATGGTTATGCTATTTTTGATCAGCAACAAAGAAATAGTATGCAAAATAAATTACCAAATTATAGTAAAGAGCAAATAGATAAGAAAATAGAAGAAAAATGGCAAAAATTAAGTGGAGCACAACAAGATGCTTATAATAGAGAAGCACAAGGTAAAATACATGAAAGTTCATATGACCCAAATAATTTTTCTTCATATAGATTACCATTAAGTAATTTATTTAAAGATAACACCAAAAAAACAACAGATGATTTAAGACTCGAGGCTTGTCCACCTGGTAAAATTAAAAATAGTCGTGGTAGTTGCGTAAGACCTTGTAAAATTGGTTATGAGAGAAAATATGTAAATGGTTATTGTGAACCTATATAAATAATCAATTAATTAAACAATTAATTAAACAATTAATTAAACAATTAATTAAACAATTAAACAATTAATATATTAAACAATTAATATAAATATAAATTATTTAATATATGTATGCATGAGTTAGATAATAATTATACACTATGGATGCATATGTTGTATGATAATGATTGGTCAATTAATAGCTATAAAAAAATATATACTTTTAATACAATAGAAAATGCAGCATGTTTGATTGAAAATTTAAGTAATGAAATTATTGAGAAAACAATGATATTTTTAATGAAAAATGATATAAAACCAATTTGGGAAGTAGAAGAAAATAAAAAAGGAGGATGTTTTTCATATAAAATTACAACATGTTATATATATGAATTATGGAAAAAAATGTCTTATATATTAATTGGTAATAGTTTAATAGATGATAATATTATAGTTAAAAATATTAATGGAATATCAATTAGTCCAAAAAAAAACTATTGTATTTTTAAAATATGGATTAACGATATAGCTAATTTTAATGAATCTTCAGTATATGATTTTATAAAATATAGTATTGAAAATTTTAATAAAGAAGAAATTTTAACACAAAATAAAGAAGAAAATAACAATAATGAATCAAAATTTAAATACAATGACCCATTTAATATTCATGAAATAGGTAATATAGATAAACAAATTTGTTTGTTTAAGAAACACGAATGTCTATATTAAATTTAATATATTATAATTATAATTTTTATAGTTATAATATATTAATATATAATAATAATGTTTGAAAATATAACTATAACACAATTATCTTTATTAGTTAGTCAATTAAGTATATTTTTATTTATTATAGCAGGTAATTATGCTGGTGATTTATATTCTTGTGGACTAAGACATTTATTTAATGAATATATGATTTTAAAACATGTAATTGGCTTTTTTATTATGTTATTTTTTGTAGGTTTACTACAAAAAGAAGTGACATTATTTATTAAAATAATTCAAAGTGTTTTTTTATATTTTTGGTATATTTTGATTATGAGAGCACCAACAATAATTACTTTAATAACAATAATATTAATTTGTATAATATTTTTAATAAATATTTATATTGAAGATATAAAAAATAAAAATATTCAATCAAATAATAAAGAAAATAATGATAAAAATAATAATAAAATAACTTATTATCAAAATGTAGCAAATATATTATTTATAATTAGTTTTTTTACTAGTTTAATAGGTACAATTATTTTTATATTTTTATTAAAAAATAAACTAGGAAATAATTTTAATATATATAAATTCATATTGGGTTCAAGAGATCAAGAATGTTTTACAGAAGATATATATAAAATTTTTAAATCAAATCCATTATTTTTTGAGTGGACTAGAAGAACTAATATTGGATTTAAAAAAAATAAATCAAATTTTATTCCAAAAAAACTTGAAAGACGTTTAATTAAATAAAATTTTACATTAATTTTATAAATTTAATTATTATAACAGCCCTTCTTTTTCCATTGATTTTATTAAACGGGTAACACCTATTCCACAACCACTACGTTTTATGAAATTTAATTCTAAATATTCATCTAATTCAGCTCTTGTGCGTTCTTCACCAAATAATTCAAATAATTTATTTTTATAACTTCCTTCCATAATTGTTTCAAATTTTTCTCTCATAACATCTTTATTTACTTCACGTTCTGCCGAACCAAAAGTTTCCATTCCGGATAAAATAACATCTACTTTATAAGAGGTATCGTCATTTGGATTTCTACGCATATTCCAAAATGGACTTGTAAATTCTGGAAAATTTTTAATAAATGCTACAGGTGATTTATCGGTATATAATTTTTCTTCATGTTCATGTTCTAATTCTAATGTTCCAAATTCTTCAGCAATTACTTTATAATCATTTTCATAAAAATTGCTATTATCATAACCAAGATGTAATAATAATTCTTTTTGAAGTTCAACTAATTCATTTATGTCTCCTTTGAATTCAAATTCAAACATTGGGAAAATAATATCATGACGTCCTGGTACTGGATTTGGTTCCATACGATATGACGTTGTTACACAAAAATATCCAGTTACATCTGGTTTAGAGAGTATTTCATATTCTAACCACATTTGTCCAGTTTGAACAAGTGGCCAAACCTTTCCTGCATATTGAAATGTTTGAACATTAAAAGGATCTTCACACGCAGCTAATATACTTAATCTATTTTGTGTATGAACTTCAATAAAATTTTTTGACAAGAAAAAAGAACGTAATTTATTTATTACTTTATTAAATTTTACACTGTCAATAATTAATCCGCTGTTATAGCAACCACCAGAACCACTCATTTTATTATTTAAATATTTTTTTTCTAAATTTATTTTTTTTCTAAATTTATTTTTTTTCTAAATTAATTTTTTTCTAAATTTATTTTTTTCTAAATTTATTATTTTAAATTTTTTTCTTCTTTTTTTTTTGTTTGTTTTTTAATGCTTCTTCTTTTTGTTTGTTTTTTTTTAATTTTTCTATTTTTTGTTTTTTTACCACTAACCTTAGACATTATATTATTAATAACTTCTTTACGAATATTCATAGTAAAATTTTTATTTTTTCCATAATTTTCTAATACTTTTATAAGTTCTTCTTTATTACTATTTAAATAAATATTTAAGCTTTTATACCTTTCTGATAAAGGATGAATACTTTTGTTATCAATTAATTTTGAAGATGTGTTTAATATAATTATTAGTTCTTTTATTGTTATCTTTGTAGGTAAATCTTTTAAAAATTGTATAGTATTAACTGCATGTATTGATACCATAATATTATATAACAAAATATATTTTTTATAAAGGTTTAATCGTTGTAAAAATCTGTGCTTTTTTTGATTTTTTCCATGTTTTTTTATTAAAAACAATATCATTTAGAATATAATAATTAAAATCCATAACTTCAATTTCATCATCATCACCATATTTTATATAAAATTGTGTTAAATAATCTTTTTTTAATTTTGCATTTTCATCATTTAAATAATTTTTACAAAATATAGGCCAATGAATAGCAATATTATTATTATTATCCCATAAACCATCACTATATGGTTTTGCTATAATACTAGCACCACCCCAATTAACATTATAAACTTCTATAATATTGTTCATATAAAATTATTATTAAATAATCTATAATAATAATTTTATTATTTCAATTTTATTTTATATAGAATATATTACTAAATATTATTATTGCGAAGGCAAAGGTGCTAAACATAGTTTAATTTCACCTAAAGATGCAACATTATATTTTACAATTAAAGGTTTATTATTTTTCAAAAATATTTCTATTTGACTACATAAATTTGTGCATTTAATAAAATATACTAAATTTTTTAAAGAAAATTCTCCTTGTATAATATCATCAGGATTTTGTTTTTGTAAAAATTGCATACTATTGGTGCCAGAAGTTTCTGAACGTCTAATTTCTGCTTTGGCATATTGTCCACAACATTTAAAGATTAATTCTTCACCAACAGATTTTATTTCCAATTTTTCAGAAATGTTTGCTAAATCACGGACAATTTTTTGGAAATCACTTGAGGGCATATTAATTACAGAAGAATATTCAATATCAGGTAAATCCATTTGCTCCTCTTCTGGTTCTATTAATTTCAATTTTTGAATTTTAGATTGTTTAATATCTCCATTTTCAAATTTTAAACCCAATTCTGAAACAACTCCATCATTATAATCATCTTTTTCTATATAAATAGTTAATGTATCATCATTATCAATAGAATTTATTAATTTAAATAAATGAAGCATATTTACAGCAATAATAATTTTATCATGATTACAATCATAAAATTCAAAATTTTCTGCTTTAAGATTTAAATGTACTAATATTGTATGTGTTTTATCCATATTTATAATTTTAATTCCATCTTTCGTAAAAACAATATTTGTATCTAATAAAATATCTTTTAATGCAGTCATTAATATGCGAAATGGTGCAATTTGAACGGTTTTAATTGTTAATACATTATTTGTGTCAGAATTATTATTTGATAAATAATAATTATTATTTGACATTTTATTATATAATAATTATTTCTTACAAAATAAACTTTAAATAGTAAATTAGTATTTAATTTATTATTTTATTATTTTATTATTTTATTATTTTATTATTTTATTCTTCATCTACAAACCATTTACTCTTAGTACCACCATCATATTTTTTTGCATATCCACTAACAATTAACCAATTATTTATTGATTTAATATATTCTTCATCTTCAAAAATTTCTACTAATAAACGACCATATTTATCAAAATCCATACAACTTACATAAACTAATTTATCTAAAATTTTTGTACGTAAATGATCTCTCACTTCTTTACCAAAAGCTTTTTCTTTTAAATTTTTAGTGCGTAATTCAGGTGTATCTACATTAATAAGACGACAATTCCAACGATAAAGACGTTCGGGTTCTAGTTCACTTAATGGAAAAACAATTTTAACAGTATCACCATCATATACGTCTACAACTTTTCCCATACATTTTCTACCTTCAAATGAAAATACTTGAGTTTTTTTTGTTGCTTTATTCCAATCAGTCATATTTAATAATATAATTATATTTATATTAAATATGAAAGTTTTATATTTTTTTATATTTAATAATATAGTTTATATAAAGAATTAAATATTTTTATATTTTTTACGTAATTTGTGAAATAATTTTCTATTTTTTTGTGTCATATTATTACCCATTTTTCTAGCAGTCATTTTATTTTTATTTTCATTTTTATTTTTATTTTTATTTTTATTTTCATTTTTATTTTTATTTTTATTTTCATTTTTATTTTTATTATTTAAATCTGGGAAAATATGAAATGGTATATTTATTTTTTTTAATGGTTTATTTGCCAATTCTATCATTAATTTACGAGTTTGTGGTTTTAAAAATCTCCATATATATGGCATTTTATTATGTAAAACTAATGCATCTACTGTATTTCGTGTTTTTTTGGTTTTTTGCATTTTACATTTTCTCTCATCTTTACAAGTAATTTTATATTTTTCATAACCAATACCCCAATTAGACATATTACAATGACTCCAGTTTCTAGAACTACCAGGAACACAATAAGATGGTTTACATTTATTCATTGTAGAATTACATGGAACGTGTTCACATGATTTGTATATATGACATTTTGATTCTTGATTTTTTTTTGTTTTATAGCTCATATATAATATTATATTTTATAAATATTATAATATGTAAAAATCATTAAAATTTATATCTTTATGCTACACTACTAAGAGATTTTGTATATGGATTATTTTTAAATGCATTTAACAAAGATTGATCCATACGCGCATTATTAAAAGTATGATCATATGTTTGAATACCATTTACTTGACCCATGAAGTCTGCTGAAGGTATAATGCTTGGACCACCTTGCATAACATTTCCTCTGTTATTATTAAATAATCCTTCATCTCTCTTAATTTCTACATTATTGTCATGATTAAATAAACTCATGTTTCCTTGATTTGGATGCAATTCATAAGTTTTATTTACATTATTTTGTTGAGCATATGCCGCATTATATGTTCTGATACTTTGTCCTTGTGAAGACCCACCTCCAATATGTTGTTGATTTGTTGTTGTACGTTGATTATTATAATTTTGATGTTGTGTTACTTGATAACCATCTCCTCTATGACTTTGTGCTTGAACATTAAGATGATTTAATCCAATTTTTCCAGTTGTCATTTCACGATTTGTTACTTTTGTTTTATCGCGGTCATTAAAAATATGACCAGTTGATAATAATCCATTTACATTTCCACTTTGTCTTAAATTACCTATAACATTTTCTTTACGTGTTGGATTTAATATATCCATAATTGGTGCAACAACTGCTTTAGCCATTCCATAAACACCACCAAATGGAACTTCATCTCTATCTGTTGTTCTATTATTTGGTAATACTTTATATCCTGTTACACCATAATCATTTGGATTAGCTGAACCTTGTCCTTCTAAAGTTGCATTACTTATTGGTAAAGAACCTAAATTAATTTTTTTAGATTCTTCATAATCAGGATTTGTATATGTTGTTTGTGCTTGACCACCTGCTCCATAATATTCACGAGTACTATCTATTCTATTTTCCATTGGTATAACTTGTGTACTTCTAACACTTGGTGCTTGTTCAACACCTGTCGTGGTAAACCATCTTGTAGGTCCTGCTTCATAATATTTTTCAGGTAAATGTTTTTCTATTTTACCTATTTTATCATTTGGTCCTTGAACTTTAATAGCACTAATTGCTGGTCCTTGATGTCCCATTAAATCATAACTTTGTTTTTGATTATTTGCAACTCTTAATTCATCAACCGATTTCGGCATCCATGTTTCACGAGCCATCATACTATTGTTAAATCCACCCATACCTTCTGTACCTCCAGTATTAAAACCTTTTTCATCTTGTTTACCATAACCTAAATTTAATCCTGGTCCAACACGTTGTTGTTCCCATAATGTTACATTTGCCATTTTCATTGATTCATTTACTCTAGATTGAAAAAAATCACTATTATTGGGAGTTCCATATTGAAAATTTGTATGTTCATCTGGTTTAAATAATGGAGCTTGTTCACTTTTGCTAAATTGTTGACTACCATAGCCAGTTTTACTATCTAAAATAGACTCGGTATTATTAAAATCACTTGTTGCTCCACGAATTTTTCCACCAAAAAATGGTTTCATATTATTATGTTTAAAATTATTTAAATCTAATTCTTGGCCACTCATTGACTTGAATTTATTTGATGCCATATTTTCTCCTTCTTCGGTAAGCATATTTTTGGTTTGTTGAACAAAAAATTTATCAGTATGTTGATTTGAATTGTTGTAACTATTTACTAAATTAGCATTTTGTTGTCCAAAATCATCTAATTTTCTTGTATTATAATTAGAAAATCCTTCTTTAGCATGTCCTACAAATGGTTGTTTTTGTTTTTTTGTTGCATCACCGCTTATAAATTCTTCTTCTTGAACTTTATCTAAAATATCTTTTTGAAAGCCTTCCTTTTTCTTTTCTTGTTCATTTAATATATATAAACTTCCTAATACTACTATAGGTATAGCCAATGCCGCCATTATATAATATTAAATAATATATTTATAATATATTTAATTTATTAGATAAAATATATTATATTAAATTATATATTTTATAATTTAATATAATTTAATACAATATAATTTAATATTTAATGATGTTTCATTGCATAATAATCTTTTTCAATAATTCTTGATGATATATTATTATGAAAAGGTCTGCAAATATTTTCTTGTGGATCCATTAATAAATATTTAAAATTATTTGGAATATTTGGAGTATTTATTGAATCTAATTCTCTTAAAGTCCATGCTGGATGTGTTGCTCTTGATTGTCCTGTAATTTCATTACTATTTACTGGGTAATTATTTACATAATATAAATTATTATTAGCTACATAATTAGTATAATTATTTTCTTTTATTAAATCTCTATTTAAACTACGTGTTTGACCACGTAAATCACTTTCTATCGCAACTTGATTATGTGATAAATTAGCACCCCATTTTTGCATACGTAAATGTGGGTCATTTAAAAAAGGTAAATTAAGTCCATTACCGGGAACACTAATACCATAATTACCAATATTTGTAGTTTCTTCTAAATACTTTTGAATTCTACACGGGTCATCGTGAAATCTTGTAAAAGCCATAGTATAGTATAGTATAGTATATTAATATTATATTAATATTTTATTTTTTATTAAAAATTTATTAATTTATATTAATTTTAAATAGTGGGTTTTCCTGCTTCACTTAATAGTGTATTTAAAGCATTTTTTACTAAACTATTATGTGTACTTGTTTTTTAGAATATTATATATTATTTGACTAACTAATAATTGTTAAACTAATGTTATAATTTTTCTTAGTTATTATATTATTATTTACTAATATTTATATATATATTTATCATGTATCTTTTAAAGTATACCAACACAAATAAGCTAATCCATTATACTCATTATTAATATTTATTGTAGCATCTATAAAATAGTTTAATTTAATCTTGTGACTCACTCACTAGAATGACGAAATGTTTTATCCATTTGTACTATAATTCCCCATGCTAGCTCTAGTAATTCACATAATGCAGTAGCCGGATATGTAAAGTGACTCCCAGCCATTGCTTTAGCTCAATCACTCCAAAGTTTTTTACATGACTTTCGCCTTGTTGCCCATTTGCCTATAGTATGTACATAGAAAAAGAAAACTGCCTTATACGGCTTAATTCCACTATGAATTATTAACAACATTTTAAGTGTAATTTTAAAACTAATATGTTATTAAATGATGTCCTTTAATTTACGCATTATCTATTACTACTTGATATGCTGGCTGTATTACTAATTGTTCGCTTCTAAAACAGCTATACGAGCTTTGAGACTTTGTACTTGTGCGTCCAGCTCTTGTAAAGCTGCGATAGCATAAGTGAAAATTTGTTCATACCTAACCATTAAAGGCAACTCGTCGTCATTTTCACTAACAGCGGGCGGTTGCACAACTGTGTGGTTCAATTGGGGTATTTGAGCGACCTCTTGTGCGACCAACCCGACTTCCTTTTGCATGTTTGTCTTCTCTGTCAGCGACGAGGACTTGTCATAGACCACAGGGTTAAGCTGGCGTATCACCTCTAATCCGTCACTCAAGGGACTCTCGTTGTACTTTAAACGATCGTCGGAAGAAGACCATGTGGCTACCCAGTACCGTCTGTTTGCAATGTAGTCGTATGTATAGATCCCACTACGAATTGCGAGGTACCCATCGTGGCGCAGCACCATTGCAGGTTGATTATTAGAGTCTTCCCACATCCATCCAGTACCCACGCCGCCCGCATGCACACGAAAACGTACTGCATAGCCATTATTTGTTGAATGTGAGACCCATGTTATCCCGCATTCATCACACGTTGTTGTTGCGTTTCCGTCCATCCCAATGCCGAGCCTGTTAGCCATGTAGATACCCCAATTAGCGTCTTCTTGACTCCACATGTAAATTCCTCGAGTAGTACCGTTATTTTGTGCATTCATCACGACAAATTTGAACCCGTTCTTGCCAACGTCGTCATGTGTGGTGTAGTTAGCTCCGTTTGTCAACTGATTATTATTCGTCGGGATGGTAGGAGTGTTAGTCAGGCTATTATAGTCACCATCGAATGTTGTAAATCCAGCGCCATTAGTCAAGTCATTTGTG
>CEOK01158622.1_pt1 | contig 12652 bp, 11 predicted proteins | sample 427001 | NCBI WGS metagenome assembly CEOK01 (sample SAMEA2591108, study PRJEB7988) | marine metagenome | isolation source: saline water (ENVO:00002010), including | reverse complement strand
TGAGCGGCTAAAAGTGTAATAGTACCAGATACTTCTGCGGTTGCTTCGGATGTGATTTTGTCGGTTTCAAGTTCATAAATCGGCTGGTCCTTTTCAACATAGTCGCCATCTTTGACTAGCCATGCAGAAATGATACCGCTGGTTATGGACTCTCCCATGGATGGAACTTTTACTTCAATAGACATAATATAATTACAGTTTTGAAATTAAAATGAGACAATGGCAAATAAGAAGTTTCTTTGTTTTTAATATTTAAGAATCAAGGGCATCGTTTATAATTTTCGATTGCTCATGTCTATGGATAGCCAATGAACCGACTGCAGGGCTTGCAGAAGCTTTTCTTCCAATAAATAATGGCGTAGTTGAGCACAGTTCCAATAAATGAGGAAGCATGAAAGACCATCCACCCATGTTTTTAGGTTCTTCTTGGCACCAAATAATATCCGCTTCCTTTGGATAAGACTCTATAATTTCCTTAAGCTGATTTTTCTCTAAGGGGTAAAATTGCTCGATTCTAATGATTGCAATATGTTGATATCCCCTTGTTTTTCTGTGCGCATTTAAGTCATAGTAAACTTTTCCTGAGCAAAACACCACCTTCTTAATTTGTTCTTTATTTACAGAATAATCGTCAATTATGTTATGAAATTGTCCGTCTGTGAATTCTTCTACTTTGGAAATACACTCTTTATGCCTCAATAAGCTTTTAGGTGTCATTATAATTAAAGGTTTTTTGAATTCACGTTTCATTTGACGTCGTAAAACATGAAAAAATTGTGCAGGCGTTGTTAGGTTACATATTTGAATATTATTGTCGGCACATGCCTGTAAAAAACGCTCTAATCGGGCAGAAGAATGCTCGGGTCCTTGCCCCTCATATCCATGAGGCAATAACATTACGATGCCACTCAGCCGTCCCCATTTTGATTCGCTACTAGTAATAAATTGGTCAATAATCACTTGTGCGCCGTTAACAAAATCACCGAATTGGGCTTCCCAAATGCACAACATTTGAGGGTAATCTAATGAATAGCCATAGTCAAAACCAAGAACAGCTGCTTCAGACAACAAAGAATTGTGAACGCAAAATTGCGCCTGATCATCACTAAGATCTAATAAATTAGTATAACGCTCTCTCGTTTCCGTATCATATAAGACAGAATGACGGTGACTGAATGTGCCTCTCTTAGAGTCTTGACCGCTTACTCGCACGGGCGTTCCTTCCAAGAGCAAACTACCAAAAGCTAATGATTCTGCTAACCCCCAATCAATACCCGTATCTTCTTCAAATGCTTTTATTTTTGATTCCAACTGACGCTTAATCTTACGATTGACTCGAAATCCATCAGGGAAATTAGCATGCATTGTAACAATATGATGAAGTATTTCTTTAGGCACTTTTGTGTTAAAAGAATCATTAGAATAAGGCGGTTGCTTTCTAGCATTTGATTCGGCGAAAGGATCTTTTGTAGCCCCGTTTGCTTTGTTTACTTTTTCAAATGATAATTCTAATTTATCTAAATAAGCTTTATGGATATCATTTATTTCATCATTTGATACCTGTTCAGTATTTTTAAGTTTTTCAGCTAATGATTCGCTAATCTTAGGCATGCTACTGATTTTCTTGTAAAGTACTGGCTGAGTAAACGCAGGCTCATCGGATTCATTATGACCATGCTTTCTCCAACAATACATGTCGATCACGACATCGCTACCAAAAGTTTGGCGATAATCAAAAGCTGTTTCAACGGCGTAAATAACGGATATTGGGTCGTTACAATTAACGTGAAATATTGGAGCCTCTACAATTTTCGCTACATCGGTACAATATCGACTTGAGCGAGCGTCCTTTGGACCTGTGGTGAAACCAATTTGGTTGTTAACTACAATATGGATCGTTCCACCAGTGCGATATCCTTGCAATTGAGAAAAATTAAAGACCTCAGACACTATTCCTTGTCCTGCAATTGCAGCATCACCATGAATTAAAAGAGGGAGCACTCTTTTTCTTTCTAGGTCGCCTCGTATTCTTTGTCTTGCTCGTGCCTTACCTTGAACAACAGGATCTACTGCTTCTAGATGCGAAGGGTTCGCTGCAAGTCTTAAATCTACCGTATGACCATCCTTAGTTTTTCTTTTTGTTTCAAAGCCTAGGTGATATTTAACATCACCATCACCATATATGGTGTCTGGCACATAATTGTCAGAAAATTCTCTTAAAATATATTCAAAAGATTTTCCTAAGAAATTACCTAATACATTTAATCGTCCTCGGTGTGCCATTCCCATTATAATCTCATCAACTTGATTCTGCCCACAACGTTGAAAAATAGAATCAAGCAATGCAATCAGTGTTTCGCCGCCTTCAAGTGAAAAGCGTTTTTGTCCTAAGAATTTAGATTGCAAGAATTCTTCAAAAGCCTCTGCTTCGATAACATTTTTTAAAATATCTAGCTTCTTTTCACGCGAATAATTAGGTCTAAAGCACTCAGGTTCAATACGTGCTTGTATCCATCGTCTTTTAGACGTTTCTTGTATATGCAGATATTCAAAGCCAACACTTTCGCAATAGGTTTCCTCGAGTCGATCAATGAGTTCTCTTAATGGAAGTTCAATGCCTCCTAGATAATTACCAGTATTATAAATAGAATCTAAATCGGAAGTTTCAAATCCAAGCCTATCTAAAGTTAATCTAGGATTTGCATTTAACTCTTTAGCAAGTGGATTGAACTTCGCTATAGTGTGTCCTAGAGAACGGTACGCATAGATCAATCCTATGAAACGGGCTTGTTTATTCGATTGTACCTCAGAAAATTGTCCCTCAAAATCGGAATCTTTAGCCTGATCAAGGCTAGTGCCTAATTCAAAGCCTTCAAAAAAGGCCTTCCAAGTAGGATTCAGTGAATCTGGTGAGGTGAGCCATTTCGAATGCATTTCGTCAAATAAATCAACATTCAAACTACTAGCTAATTTTCCATTACTCATATATTTTTAAAATTGATAAGTCTTTACGGTTTTTCAAATCTATTATAACTAAAAAGTAAAAATCTCTTTGCCTACAGGATATGAATTTCAACGAACTCTATAAACACTTAAAAGTAATCACACAAACCACGGATGATTTAAGCCAAGATTCCATAGTGAATTCCCTTAAGCAACTAGATGGATCCTTAAATAATACATCGCTTCCTTCTAAATTAAAACACTACCTGTCAAAGAGAAGTTATATTAAAGCATTGAATTACATTGAAGAGAATAGTTTAGGCGATGAGTAAAAAACAAAAAGTCTCCACAAAAGGCGAATCGATATTTGGAAATCCCATTGAAGGAATGTTAGATTCGAAACAACTTGAAGGCTTTAATCTTAAGTCGACCGTAAATGAGCCAGCGATTCAAGTCGAGTCGATCAAAGAGAAGAAGAAACCCGTTTACAGAATAAGGGGTCGCTTATTAAAAAGTGGAAAAGGCTTGAATCCTGTGACTGAACTATACGAATGGCCGACACATTTATTGGAATCAGATCTAAAACGTATTTTAAAAAACCTTAAAAAATCCTTGTGTGTCGGAGGCACATTGAAGGGTAAAAACATAGAGTTACAGGGTGATCAAATGAAGCGTGCTTCCAAATATCTTTCCAAAGAACACTACAAATTAGTCCAATCAGGGGGCTAGTACTCAATTTTTATGGAAAAATTGATAATTTAGATTAAGTGATCATTGACTAAATAGATTCGAAGGTATTACGGTAATTGTTTAGGTTTTTATGAAAAAGATATTAGTTGCAAATAGAAGTGAAATTGCGGTAAGAATTTTTAGAAGTGCCTCTGAGTTGAATTATAGGACCGTTGCGCTTTATGCCAATGAAGATCGATTTGGCGTGCACCGATTTAAAGCCGATGAATCCTATCTCATAGGTAAGGGCAAAGGTCCTGTCGCTGCTTACCTTGATATTAATAGTATCATTGATCTTTCAAAGGATAAAGGGATTGAGATGATTCACCCAGGCTATGGCTTTTTATCTGAAAATGCAGGTTTTGCTAAAGCATGTGAATCGAACGGTATCGCCTTTATAGGTCCAAGTTCTGATTTGCTTGGAAAAATGGGTGATAAGATTGAAGCCCGGAAGATAGCAGAACAGGCTAAAGTTCCAACATTGCCAGGTACGAAAGACGCAATAACTGATAGGAAAAAAGCACTTAAAACGGCAAAAAGCATCGGATTTCCTTTAATGATTAAAGCTGCATTCGGTGGCGGAGGTCGTGGAATGCGAGTGGTTAAAAAGGAGGCAGATTTAGCAGCGCTACTAGATGAAGCACAGGGTGAAGCAGAGAGAGCATTCGGAAATTCCGCAGTGTTTTTAGAGCGATACATTCCAAGGGCGAAACATATAGAGGTTCAAATCTTAGGAGACAAACATGGTAACGTCGTTCATCTGCACGAAAGAGACTGTTCTATTCAAAGACGACATCAAAAAGTTATCGAAATAGCACCTTCGATCAATTTACCTGAAGCAGTGAGTCAATCACTCTGTGATGCTGCGGTAAAAATCGCAAAATCAATCGGTTATTACAGTGCAGGCACCGTAGAATTCTTGTTCGATTTGGACACGCACGAGTGGTTTTTCATTGAAATGAATCCTCGTATCCAAGTGGAACATACAGTCACTGAAATCATTACGGGCATCGATATCGTACGCAGCCAAATACTCATAGCAAAAGGGCATAAGCTACATGGCAAAGAGATCAATATACCAAAGCAACAGGATATACCTAAGAATGGAGTGGCGATTCAAGCCCGTGTTACAACGGAAGATCCTGAGAAGAATTTTGCCCCTGATTATGGCAAAATTGTTAATTATCGAAGCGCTGCAGGATTTGGAATTCGATTAGATGGTGCTATGGGAGACACGGGTGCAGTGATTACTCCGTATTATGATTCATTGCTAGTTAAGATTTCAGCATCTGCCCAAGATTTTAATCAAGCGATACAACGATTGAATCGAGCATTAAGAGAGATGCGCATTCGTGGTGTTAAAACAAACATTCCCTTCATCGAGAATGTCATCAACCACGAAGTCTTTCAATCTGGCGATGCAACTACAACACTGATCGATCGTTCGCCTGAGCTCTTTACTTTTAAACGCAGGAAAGATCGTGCCACAAAATTATTAAATCTTTTAGGGGAAACGATCGTAAATGGAAATGATCAAGTAAAAGGTCGCCCAGTGCCCAAGATGGATCTTCCTTTAATTGTTCCAAATTATGATCCAAAATTAGATAAGCCAGCTGGAACCAAACAGTATTTAGATCAACATGGTCCAGAAAAATTTGCATCATGGGTACGCAAGCAAAAAAGGCTACTCGTTACAGATACAACTTTGCGTGATGCGCACCAGTCTTTATTAGCTGCTAGAATGAGAAGCTTTGATCAACTTGCCGTAGCGGACACGATTGCTCAAAATGGTCATAATCTATTTAGTTTAGAATGTTGGGGTGGAGCTACCTTTGATACTACGATGCGATTCCTTAGGGAAAATCCATTTAAGCGTTTAAAACGCTTGCGTGAAAAGATTCCTAATGTCTGTTTTCAAATGCTATTAAGAGGTGCCAACGGCGTTGGATATTCAAATTATCCCGACAATGTCATTCGCGGCTTTATTAAGCATAGTGCAGAGTCTGGCATGGATATCTTCCGTGTCTTTGATTCCTTAAATTATCTTCCTAATTTAAAAGTTGCTATGAAATCTATCCGTGAAGACACGGATCGTGTTTGCGAAGCAACACTGTGCTATACCGGAGACATTACTGACTCGAATCGAGATAAGTACGATTTAGAATACTATGTAAAAATGGCTAAAGAGCTTGAGAATATGGGAGCTCATATGTTGGCGATTAAGGATATGTCTGGTCTTTGCCATCCAAATTCTGCCTTTAAACTTGTGAAAGCATTGCGATCAGAAGTGGGTCTTCCAATTCATTTCCACACACATGATTCAAGCGGCATTGCAAGTGCTTCGATCATTAAAGCAGCTGAAGCAGGTGTAGATGCGGTTGATTTAGCGATTTCATCGTTATCGGGATTAACCTCACAACCAAATTTAAATTCCATTATTAATGCTCTGAAAAGCGATAAAAGAGACACTCAACTCGATTTAAAGTTTTTTGATCAATTATCAATTTATTGGGAAGCGGTACGTCAGTTTTATGAACCTTTCGATACGAGTCCTAAATTTGGAAGTGCAGAAGTCTATAGACATGAAATGCCTGGTGGGCAGTACACTAACCTTAGAGAACAAGCACGGGCTTTAGGACTAGGGAAACGTTGGCCAGAGGTCGTCCGCTATTACCATGAAGTCAACAATTTGTTCGGTGACATCGTTAAGGTAACACCAAGTAGTAAGGTAGTAGGGGATATGGCAATGTTCTTATTGAATAAAGGCGTGGAGCCCAAAGATGTCGAAAACTTGGAGCCAGGCACTGCTTTTCCTGAGTCTGTTATTGACATGCTATCGGGTGGTCTTGGACAACCCAAAGGTGGATGGCCTAAGAAAATACAAAAAGTCGTACTTGGTGATAAAAAAGCATATACTGGGAGACCTGGTACAAAAGCAGGAAAGGTGGACCTAAATGAAGTTCGCTCTGAATTAAAAAAGAAAGTGTATGGAGAGGTTTCTGATGACGATCTCTATAGTTACTTAATGTATCCGAATGTTTTCGATTCGTTGATCCAATTTATCAAAGAGTATGGACATGCAAGAGTGCTACCAACACCTGCCTTCTTTTATGGACTAAAAGTAGGCGAAGAAATTTCTGTTGAGATCGAAGAAGGAAAGACTCTGATCATTAAACTTATTTATGTCAGCGATCCAGATGAAGACGGTAAGCGTACTCTGACTTTTGAATTGAATGGTCGAGCACGCGAATGTGTCATTATTGATAAATCGGTCAAATCGACTTCAAAACGAAGAGCCAAAGCAGATTCTGCAAATAAGCTACAAGTAGGCGCTCCAATTCCTGCTATGGTCAGCAGTATCAACGCTACAGTTGGTCAAAAGGTAGCTAAGGGTGACAAGTTGTTGGTTCTTGAAGCAATGAAAATGCAAACGACCGTATACGCACTAACTGATGGTGTGGTCGATAAATTTGAAGTGCAGATAGGAGATCAAGTAGAAAGCAAAGACCTCTTAGTACAACTTAGATAAGTTCAGAATAATCTTAGCTGGCCATCGTTAATAGGGTCGATCTCATTGATTAAAGATGCGTCGTTATTGATGATGCTATTGATGCGTTTTGATACCGTGTGTGCCTGTAACTCATATGTTTCTTGGTTTTGATAAACATCCTCTTTGTTTACTTTTCCTTTTAACCAATCTTCGTGTTTATCTTTGGAAATCAATAAAGGCATTCGATCATGAATAGAACGAATGCAAGAAGTTGATTGAGTGGTAATCAGAACAATTTGAAATTGATCATCAGAAATTGGATAGTACAAGGCACCAAAATATAATGTACTCAGATTTTTTTGGAAAATGTAATAAGGTTGTTTTGTTAAGCCATCTTTATACCATTCATAAAAGCCGTTAGCTGGAATTAAACAGCGACGATCGATCCACGCATCTCTAAATCTTGGTGCCGTATCGACCGTTTCAATTCGTGCATTAATATGACTGTTTTGTGGGGTATTTAGACCCCAAAGATACAGTCCATAGCAACGTTTTTTTAAGTCTAAATCATAACGAATGGTAAGGATATTAGTACCTGGTGAAATGTTGTGTGAAGGTGTTATAGGTTCATCAATAAGCATACCCAAATCTTTGGATAATGCTTTTGAGGAGGAAAATAAGCAAAATCGGCCACACATAATCAATTTTTCGTTAATACTCTTGAAGCGCTAGACCATATTCGAAGCGACTTTAAAAAGTACAATTCTATGGCACTAGAACTGTTGAAATTTAATTTTAATAAGCCCGTGCTTTTTTCAAGTGCTAAGGTAATTTCCTCCAAGGGATTGACTAAATAGTTTTGAGCATTCGCTTTTGCTAAACTTTTAACAAAGGCACTTGTTAAGTCTTCGATCTCAGCAAACAAGCGCTCTCTAATAGATCGCTCGATGCCAACTTCTAATGCACTCTTTTCATCTGGGCTGAGTGGTCTAGTTATTTTTTGATTTTCGTTTTCCAACAAAACTGCTCGATACGATTCTATTGTTTTTTGAAGTTTGATAATCATCCCATAAAACCCAAAAAAGTTGTCGCATAATTTAGAGCGATCATATCCTTGGATTAATGAGGACATCCAAGACCAATAAGTCAGTTTCCATTCTTCCCATGAATCTAAAGATTGAATCGGATCACTTTCTTGTATCCTATAACTTAAGCAACGACTCTTTATCGTATCAATTACACTGTAGGGGCTTGTTGAGAGCAGGAAAAGATACGTGCCTTCAGGCGGCTCTTCTAGGGTCTTTAAAAAAGCATTAGCTGCTTCAACATTCATCCTTTCCGCTTCATAAACGATCACAACCTTATTGCCTCCTTGATTTGATGTCTTTTGTAAGTCGTCATTTAGTCTGCGCATTGTATTTTCAGGCCAAACACCCTTGTTGCGCTCATCCTTAGATCCAATTTTAATATAGCGAGCTTTACCCGACGGCCTTAAGGTAAAAAAGTCAGGATGGATATAGGCGTCATCTGCCTTTAATATTTGAGCTGATAGTGATTCAGCTATTCTAGAGAGTGTGCTTATATCAGGTCCATGTAATAAGAGCGCATGTCCCAACTTATTATCTTCGATTGACTGTTTTAAGATATCGAATGATTCCATAAAACTAATTTAAAAATCTTTTTTTAACCTCATCCCAAATTATACTTTCTATTTCTTGAACAGATAAACTTCCGTCGATGATAAAGAAACGATCTGGTTCTGACTTGGCTAAATCTAAATAGCCTTGCCGAATTTTTTCAAAGAATTGTAGTGATTCAGCTTCAATACGATCCAAAGTGCCAGACTGTCGATTTTCTGCTCTTTCTAAACCTGTACTAGCATTCAAATCTAAAATGATCGTCAAATCAGGAATGAGTGTACCAACGGAAATAGTTTTTAGTTGTTCAATATAAGAAAGATTTAATGAGCGTCCAATCCCTTGGTACACATAGGTAGAGTCGGAAAATCGGTCACAGACAACAAAATCTCCACGTGCTAGTGCAGGTTTAATGAATCGTTCAGATAGTTCTGAACGACAAGCTGAGAATAACAATAATTCAGTGATAGGGGTTATTTTATCGGCATTTAAAGGATCCTGCAATAAGTGTCTGATGGACTCTCCAATTTGAGTTCCTCCAGGTTCGCGAGTGATTTCTACATTCTTCCCTAAAGTTTTCAGCTTATTGGCAAGAGATTTTATTTGGGTTGTTTTTCCACATCCCTCACTGCCTTCAAATGTTATAAATACACCTGCCACGAAATTAAAAAGAATTAATGAATGAAATTATGTTATCAAAATTAGGGCTTTCGGCAGTGCGAACATAATAGCCAGATGTGGAAACTGCCACCACCAAGGCAGCCATATCCGATAGGCCAAGTAATTTAGCAGTCACAAAACCAGCATTAAAATGATCGCCTCCACCTGTTGTGATTTTTGGTTTCTCACAATAGGGACCCTCCAAGTTAAAACAGCCTTTTTCAGAAGAACAGTGAGCTGAACTAACAGGATGAATAACTACGCAACTGATGGATAATTTCTTACGAATTGCGTCAGCTCGTAAGGATAAATCATCTTCAGACTTACCTAAGTTAAGGATAGCGTCAATTTGGGACGATTCTCTAAGGTTTAAGCCAAGGATAACTTGTCCATATGGCTCAAATGCTTTCAGCAGTTCCACTAATTCTAATATTTCTTTATCGGTACGTTTTTCAGGGTCTGCTAGATCGAAAAAGAAGTACTTTTTAGAGGTTAATTTTGGCAAAATGGTTTCGATTAACTTGCGAAACACTTCTGTGAGATTTAATAGCATTGTCCAGTTAACCATTGATATTGAATCGGCTTGATCAAACATCTTAACTAAGTCGTCTTCTCCAACTGATTGAACGATCTCCTTATAATTAACCGCTTGAAGGCTTTTCATTGTGCCGAACATAATCTTACCGTCTTCAAATTCTACGGCATGAGTGATGCCGGGGTTTGTAAGAGAAATTGCCTTGGTGGACTGACTGAATTTTTTAAAAACAGGGTGTATATCTGGTTTTCCAAGTGCGCCCATATATTTGACCTCTAACCCAAGTGCCATTTGAGCATTTGCCATGATTGGGCCATTTCCACCTAATTTTTCTAATTTTTCAAACAACTCTATGTTAGCGCTTTTGCCTGCAGCTGAATGAATTCGATCACCAAATTGAGTTATAGTTGGAATTAATTCGTGCGTTTGCTTTTCAAAATCAACCTTATCGATAGGGGAAACGATTTTATCAACAAAACCGTCAAATCCTACAAAAGCCTGACACCCGGTTAATTTTTTCTTTGCATTCGCAATTTCTTCTTTAATTGATGGATCTACTGTCATATATATAAGAAACTTTGTTATGTTTAATTTGTTATCTTTACGATACAAATCGAGTCTTATTTTATGAATTTTTCATTTATTACTAGTCTATTAGATACTACTACTCAGTTCCCGCTGATGGCATCATTATTTGCCTATTTTGCGCAATCTAATTTTGCGGGAAAGATCATTCTACTGATTTTGTTAATTTGTAGTATTTTAGCTTGGTCAGTAATTATAGGGAAGTTGATGGAAATAAAGCGACTCGAGAAGCAGAATCAGCGCCATCAGTCCGTCTTAAATCAATCTACAGGGATTCTGAGCTTTAACCTAACTGCACATAATGCACAAGAATCGAGTCCTCATTATGCGATAACGTTCAGTGCCTTAAAAGCTTTTGCACGCTATGGTTCTGTTATTCAGGGCAAAAATCGTGAAGAATTGGATTTATTAATGGGGCATGTTGAGAACGCTATAGCTCGTTCCGTTGCTGAGAAAACCATTCAATATGAAGAAAAAATGGTTTTATTAGGTTCGATTGTGACTGGAGCTCCCTTTCTTGGTTTATTGGGGACAGTTTGGGGTGTGATGGACGCTTTCGGGGCCATGTCTTACGGAAGCTCTGCTACCTTACAATCCTTAGCCCCTGGTGTTTCAGGTGCCTTGTTAACAACCGTGGCTGGATTAGTTGTCGCAATTCCCTCAGTGTTTGGATATAATTATCTGCTTCAAAAAACCAAACTATCGATCATTGAATTAGAAAATTTTGCTAGTACTATATCAGATCGTATTGAACTAGAAGCACGAAGTACGGAACAAGATTGAACGTGAGGCGTAAAAGAAAGTTTCATAAATCAAGCCGAATGGAGGCATTAAATGAAATCAATGTCACTCCGCTCATTGATTTAGCATTTGCCTTATTGATTATATTCATGATTGCGACGCCCTTGTTAGAGCAGACAATACCAATAGAACTTCCATTAGAGTCAGCAAAATCACAAAATGACTCAAAAGAACCGATTCAACTGATCCATATCAATGCAAAAGGCGATTTCTATTGGGGAAATCAAAAAGTCAGTGATATTGAGATGGATCAAAAACTTGAAGCGTTATCAACGCAAAGCACTCAGCCCATTTTGAGGGTACGTGCGGATAGGTCTCTTAAATATGGTAGAGTGATCCAATTAGTCGATCTGATTAAAAAAAATAAATTATCAAAGATTAGTTTAGATACGGTTGTTCAAAAATGATTTTAAGGGCATTAAATCAATCAAGCATTCGCATCTCACTAATTTTGCATATTACTGTTATTCTTTTTATTGGAATTTATTTTTTAGTTCAATCATTAATCCCTGAAAGAGAGCAACACGTATTTACTTTAAGCGATATCGATTCAAAAGATAGCGTGCCTGAAGTCGCCCAAAATATAACTAAAATAAAAACTCTAGATAAACCAGACCTAATCAAAAAGGATTCTAATTTGGCTCCAAAGAAAGTTGATTATGATACTTTCATAAAAGAGCATCCTAAAAAACAGAAAACCCAGCCTAAAAATCGTGTAATAGCTAAAGTTCCTGACTTTAATTTAAATAAATCGGTAAGCTTAACGGAACCCACAATAACAAGCAATTACGATTCATTGCTACTCGATTACCAAAATTATTTATACCAAACTTTAAATTCAAAATGGCTTAAGCCCTCATCTAAATTCTCTAATTTAGAGTTATTGGTAGAATTCACAATTCTTAAAAATGGTGAAATACAAAATGTAAAAATTCTCAAGTCATCGGGAATCAAGGAATTTGATCAAAGCATAATTGCAGTTTTTGACCGTATTCAGAAATTTAAGCCTGCACCAAATAATAAAAAGAACCGTTTTCGCATGGCTTTTCGAATTGATTAAACTTACGCAATCCAGATTAAGCTATTAATTGAAATACGATCAAATAAATCAATACAATCATCATTAGACATCTCAATACATCCAAGGCTAAAAGCTTCACCTAAGCGCTGCTCATGATTTGTGCCGTGGATGTAAATGTAACGACTGTAAGAGTCGTGATTACCTCCAGCATTTAAGGTAGGATCAAGCCCTCGTATACGGATAATTCTTGA
>CEOK01013132.1_pt1 | contig 12655 bp, 12 predicted proteins | sample 427001 | NCBI WGS metagenome assembly CEOK01 (sample SAMEA2591108, study PRJEB7988) | marine metagenome | isolation source: saline water (ENVO:00002010), including | reverse complement strand
CGAAGCCGCCGACCTCGTCATCAAAGGGATGAACGGCGCCATCGGCCAAAAACGCGTCACCTACGACTTCGAACGCCTCATGGACGATGCCACCCTGCTCAAATGCAGCGAATTCGGCCAAGCCATGATCGAAAACATGTAGAAAACAACTCCTCTACACACCCAAAAGCGCTGTCCCACCAGACAGCGCTTTTTTTGTAGCCAATAATCACCCCCTCCTACTCACTCTGCCGGAGCCATATCAGCCCCGCAAACAAAACCACTAGTCCCGCGCTTCCTGGCTCCGGCACAATCGTTATCGGGGTATCTGGCTCCGTTTCCCATGCCCAGCCATAAATAAGACCAGCCGAACCAATGTCGTAAACCCCCACATCCACATAGCCATAGTGCCGTCCCGTCGAATTAGTAAACGCCACCGCCAGATAACCGCTGTGTGGACGCAGTCGAATATAGCCTGTGTCAGGATCCAAAATTTCTTCAGCACCCTCCGGCCAATAGCCTGCGCAACCACTGGTTACGCAAACTCGCATCCCCGAAGTTCCTAGATTATTTCGATGCCAAACTGCGTTATACAAGGCATAAGAACCTACTACATCGCCTAACAATAAAGGAGAAGCCCACGAGCCAACGTTCGGTGGAGTCGATGGATACACCTGCAACAAAGTATGCTTATTCGCCACTGCTGAAATTTGAGTGCTACTCGCTTCAAGGGCGACGTCCCACACGCCGTTGCCGTCGATATCGACCTCATAGCGTCCGGTCATAAACCCATCGCCAAAGATAGGATCACCAAATATGCCCGGCAGATTCGTGACAATCACATTGGCAGTCGCCACACCGCAACAGAGCCACAGAGCCACCAGCCCTACCATCGTCTGTCTGATCCTACTATCGGTTCGCTTCATGCTGCTCCATTCAGGAGCCGCAGCAAAAAAAGAGGGCAACGGCTCCAAACCGGCCTCGCTTGAGGCACGACCAAGCGCCCTACAAGAAACCAACTGAAACCGCGCCCGGATGGGGCGCGTTCTGTGCAGTTGTCTCTCGTTAAAAAAATTGGTCGTTTTCAAGCGAAACAAACTAAAACGCAAATCTAAATTTTTCCTACTCATACGCCGCTCTCTCCTATCTGCTAACCGTATCTATTTCTATTGGTACACTATTGTTCAGAAGTTGTGCTCTTGTCATTAAATTATGGTTTAAATTGTTGCCCGAAAAGTAGCCGGTTTTTTTTAGCGTTTAAAACTGTACAGAAAACTGAACGATTATTACGGTGTATCTCCCCAACCAAAAGAGGAGATCATGGGAAACGAAATGCTGTTTATTAACGGCTCCTTTCCGCGCGCACTGGTGCACGTGGACGGCGATGCCTTCTTCACTTCGGTCGAGCAGTCAATAAACCCGTCGCTGAAAGGAAAACCAGTTGTCACGGGAGAAGAGCGCGGTATCATCGCCTGCGCTAGCTACGAAGCCAAAGCCCTCGGCATCAAACGCGGTGTCAGCCTTTGGGATGCGCGCAAAATCTGCCCTCAGCTGATCGTGCTGCCTAGCGACTACGAAAGCTATAGCCTCTACTCCAAACGGATGTTCGAGATTATGCGCCGCTTCACCCCTGCCGTCGAAGAGTACTCCATCGACGAAGGCTTTGCCGACCTCACCGGGCTACGCCGCGTTCACCGCATGCCCTACGAACAGATTGCCCGCACCATGCAACAGACCATCCACGAAGAGCTTGATCTGACCGTCTCCGTCGGGCTCAGCCTCACCAAAGGACTCTGTAAAATCGCCTCCGATTACCGCAAGCCCCACGGTTTCACCGCCGTTCGGGGTCGCCACATCCACCTCTTTCTCCAACGGATTCCCACTGAAGAAGTCTGGGGACTCGGCCCCAATAGCGTCCAGATGCTTCAGAAATATGGCGTACATACCGCCTACGACTTTGTACAGCGTCCCGAAAAATGGGTCGACCGACTGCTCCACAAACCCGGACGCGAAATCTGGCACGAACTACGTGGGCAGAGTCTACTACCCGTCAACCCCGAACCCAAACGTGCCTACCACTCCCTCGGCAAAGGCAAAACCTTCAGCTCCCCCTCCCGCGATACTCAGTTTATCTATGCCAAACTCGTCCGCAACGTCGAATCCGCCTTCATCAAACTCCGCCGCCACCAACACCGCACCGCCGAAATCTACATCTCCCTACGCTACAGCGACTACCGCCAGCGCGGACTCGGTGTTCGCCTCAACCGCGCCACCGACTCCACCCAAGAAATTCTTCCTCTCATCCGCCGCCTCTTCGATCAAATCATCGAATCCGACCGCGAATACCGCGCCACCCAAGTCTGGCTCACCCGACTCGAATCCGCCGAAACCCGCCAGCTCGGCCTCTTCGAAAACCACCTCCAGATCGAACGCTACGAAACCCTCTCCGCCACCGTCGACGAAATCAACGCCCGCTTCGGCAAACACAAAGTCGCCGCCGCCACCGCCCTCACCATCCAACAGCGCCCCGAAAATAGCCGCACCCGACTCCCTTGGCGCCAGCTCCACCTACTCAACGGCGAAAACGGAAGACAGCGCCTCTATCTCCCCCGCCTCAACATCATCGTCTAAGTCACCTTCAATTTATACAGCATCCACGTCGCCAGCGTCTTGCCATCATCCACTTCCCCCGAACAGATCCGCTCATCCATCTCCCCCTCGCTCATCACCAACGTTTCAATATGCTCGTCCACATCAAAATCGGTATCGCCCGGCTCACTGTCCACCTCCGCGAAAAACACCTCAATCGTCTCCGAACAATAGCCCACACTCGGCAGAATCACCCCCAACGAACGGATCGACTGCGCCACATATCCCGTCTCCTCCCGCAGTTCCCGCTCCGCCGAAACCAGCGCCTCCTCGCCCGGATCACAATTCCCCGCCACCGCTTCCAAGCAGACCTTATCGTGCGATTTCCGATACTGCCGAATAAACAGAAAATTTCCATCCGTTCGCCGCGCAATGATAGCCACTGCCGGCCCATGCACCACCACCTCTCGGAACGACTGCCTTCCATCCGCTAACTCCACTTCATGCACATCCACCTCAAAAATACGTCCCCGATAAACCGTCTCTTTCGCAATCGTCTTCTCAAACATATTCGCTTCTCCCTTTTCCAATTAAGCTGCTTCATTTATAGTCCCACTCCTATGAAATTCACGCGAAAAGATTGGGAAGATGCCGAAAAGCAACACCTCAGCCCCTATGCTACCCACAGCGCTGACACACTCGGCCGCCATCACGCCGAAACACCCCATGCCACCCGCTCCTGTTTCTCCCGCGACCGCGACCGCATCTTTCACAGCCGCTGCTTCCGCCGTCTCGAATACAAAACCCAAGTCTTTGTCAACGGCATCGCCGACCACTTCCGCACCCGCCTCACCCACACCATGGAAATGACCGCCGTCGGTCGAACCCTCGCCCGCACCCTCAGCGCCAACGAAGATCTGACCGAATGCATCTGCCTCGCCCACGACCTTGGTCACAGCCCCTTCGGCCACGAAGGCGAGCGTGTCCTCAATCAGCTCATGGAAAACCACGGCGGTTTCGATCACAACCTCCAGAGCCTCCGCTGTATCGAACAACTCGAATCCCCCTATCCCACCTTCACCGGACTCAACCTCAGTTGGGAAGTACGGGCCGGATTGCTCAAGCACGAAGCCCACAAACCCAATGCCCAACTCGACGGACACCCCATCGGCCCCCACCAATCCCTCGAAGCCCAAATTGCCGACATCGCCGACGACCTCACCTATCAAGCCCACGATGTCGACGACGGACTCGAAGCGGGCATCATGCAGCTCAAACAACTACAAACCACCCGCTTCTGGAACCACGCCGCCAAACAAACTCAACACCACCACCCCAATGCCACCGAACAACAGCAGACCCGCGCCACCATCCGCACCATGATCGAACTACAAGTCGCCGACGTCGTCGATCAAGCCCGCCAACGCCTCGAACAACACCAACCCACATCCGCCCGAGCCGTCATGGAAGCCCCCGAGCGCATGATCTGCTTCAGCCCCCACATGAAAGCCATGCTAGACGAATTTACCGAATTCATGTTCGCCAACCTCTACTACCACCCCACCGTTCTCGAAACCACCCGCCAACGCGTCGAATGGATGCGCCGTCTCTTCCTATACTATGTCGAACACCCTTACAACCTCGGCAAAAAAGCCCAACAACGCATCCACCTCGACGGCCTCCACCGCTCAGCCTGTGACTATGTCGCCGGTTGCACCGACCGCTTCGCCCTCCTAGAATGTGAAAAATACGGACTCCTACATGACTGACCTAATCCCCACCGCCCGCATTGCCATCGATAGCGCCATGGCCATTCTCATCTGGCTCGTTCAATGCGTTATCTACCCCGCCTACCACCACATCGACCGCACCCACTTCTCCGACTGGCACCAAAACTACATGGGCATCATCTCCCTCTTCGTCATGCCGCTCATGCTCACCCAAGCCGCCCTCATCACCATTCAATGCTTCCAGCGCAGCTCCGGCTGGGCCTATGCCTCCGCCCTCGCCATGCTACTCGCCTGGACCGTCACCTTCCTCTACTCCGTCCCCTGCCACACCCTCCTCCAACAACATGGATACGATGCCGAAACCACCCAACGCCTCATCCAAACCAACTGGTTCCGCACCATCGCCTGGACCGCCGTTCTTCTCTTCGCCCTCCTCGCCTACCGCAAAACCGCATAAAATTTTACATTCCAGGATTGGACGCCTCACCGTTTTCACCTATATTCCAACGCCCTAAACAACGCAAAAATAGGTCAGAATTATGGAAAAATTAATTATTGGACTCCCCAAAGGTAGCCTACAAGAAGCCACCTACACACTCTTCAAAAAAGCCGGCTTCAACATCGCCGGCAGCAAACGCTCCTACTTCCCCTCCGTCGACGACGACGAACTGGACATGCGCCTCCTCCGCCCCCAAGAGATGAGCCGCTACGTAGAACACGGCATGCTCGATGCCGGCATCGCCGGACTCGACTGGATCGAAGCCAACGGCTCCGATGTCGTCGACCTCTGCAGCCTTGTCTACTCAAAACAAACCAAACGCCCCGTCCGCTGGGTGCTCGCAGTTCCCAACGACTCCCCCATCCAATCCGCAAAAGACCTTGAAGGCAAACGCATTGCCACCGAAGGCGTCGGCATCGTCGAACGCTGGCTCGAACGCAACGGCATCAAGGCAGACGTCGAATTTTCGTGGGGTGCCACCGAAGTGAAAGTACCCGAATTTGTCGACGCCATCGTAGACGTCACCGAAACCGGAAGTTCCCTTCGCGCCAACAACCTCCGGATTGTTGACACCATTATGGAATCCTACACCAAATTTTTCTGCTCCAAAGCAGCCTGGAACGATCCATGGAAAAAGAAAAAACTACAAAGCCTCACCCTACTACTCAAAGCCGCCTACGACGCTGAAAGCCAAGTATTACTCAAGCTCAACGTTGCTGCCGATTGTCTAGACGCCGTACGAGCATTACTACCCGCCCTGCACGCACCCACCGTCAACCCCCTCACCGACGAAGGCTGGTTTGCCGTCGAAACCGTCGTCAACGAATCCACCGTCAGAGAAATCATTCCCTCGCTCAAAGAAGCCGGGGCAGAAGGAATTATTGAAATTGGCTTGAACAAGGTCGTCGCTTAAGTAATATACTAACCCTTTCAAACAGCGGAGAAATCATGGGTACCATTAAAAAATGGCGTAAAAAGAAGATGTCGAACCACAAGCGCCGTAAGCGCCGTCGTTCCGATCGCCACAAGAAAAAATAATTTTTCATTTAAGTATCGACCCCTCGTCGACCTATTTGTTTGCCGCTCTGTCATCAGGCAGAGCGGATTTTTATTAGGAACACCGCTGGAAGCGATTCAAATAGCGGTTACCTGCTACAGGCATCCCATCAGCGGCGGTCCGCTGTGCCTAAGCACAAAACAAGTGAACGTGTCTGAAGGCAAAAGTTCAGGCGTAAAGCGACCTAGCGTCTATCATCAACCATCGTTTAGAAGGCGTTGTTCCGTTTTTGAATCCTTTATCAACCAAGCTTTGCACCAGCTGGAAGCGGTTTTCCACGCAGATATTCCGCAGCCAGCATCCGTTTGCCCCCGGCAGCTTGCACTTCCAGCAGTTGCAAGGCTCCTGCTCCTGTAGCGATGGTTAATCTATCATCTAACAGCTCGCCCGGCTTTCCATCTCCCGCGACACAAGCCGTTCGCCAAACGCTCAACACCTCACCATTCGGCAATACACAGCGACTGCCCGGCCACGGATTAAACGCACGAACTCGATCGTGAATCGAAACCGCTGGTAGCGACCAATCAATGTTTCCATCTGCTTTGATTAACTTTCTGACCGCGACCACTTCATCTTCATTTTGTTGCTGACGCTCCACCCTGCCCGCCTTCAACAACGCAATGGTTCGCACCAACAAATCCGCACCCGCCGCTGCACAGCGATCATGTAACGAAGCCGCCGTATCTTCCGCCTTAATGGATAACACCTCCTGCGCTAGAATATCCCCCGCATCCATACGGTCCGCCACATCAATAATCGAAACGCCTGTCTGCTCATCCCCGTTGAGCAACGCCCACTGAATCGGGGCTGCTCCTCGATACTTCGGCAATAGCGACGGATGCACGTTAATCGCACGTAAAGGTGCTACTGCCAGAATACGATTCGGAATATACTGACCATACGCCACCACCACCAATAACGCAGGCGCCCACTCTTCTACTTGGGCAACCATCTCATCTGAGCCAACTTTTTCAGGGGTACAGATCGCTAGCTCCATCGAACTGGCCACCGCTTTCAGCGGACATGCCGTCAGTTGACGTTTACGCCCAGCAGGCCGATCGGGTTGCGAGACAACCCCCACCACCTCGAGACTCGGTTCGTTCACAAGAGCCGTTAACGACGGAACCGCCAGCTCAGCTGAACCAAAAAATACAATCCGCATCATCAACCTCCCTTAAGGAGTCGCATTCGGAGCCTGCTGACTCTCCCCTGCACCCGCTGACCACCTATCGCGGTCACTCACAAAAAGCTGATCCTGCCGGTTCAGTGCAATGGCCGCTTTCAACGGAAAGTCTGGCGGCAAGCGACCACTCAAAATCGGCAACCAACTTACCTCCGGTCCGTCCAACAGTTCACTCACGAAGGGTTTGTTTTTCGTCAGCGGTGTGAAGTAGATACCACTGATATACTGCTTATAATCATTGATTTCATAATATTGATCGAGGTCTTTTGGCAGCAGAATCGAAACCCGGTCACCATACCAAGCCGTCGCCCACGGCATATCTGTGCACAACACCTCCCGAGGTGTCACCCATTCCGTCACCCGTGAAATAATCGGCGGATAATACGGAGGATAGGGCTGTTTAGCGTGCGGCGGCAACACCCGTAATCCCAGCGGTATAACCGTTAACACCACCAACAAACATTTCATAGCAATCACATACAGACGTGCCTGCAAGTCCAACCGATCCAACAGGACATAAAAGAAAGCCACGCCAAAAAGAATAACAAACGGCCAGAACAGATGCACCAGCTGAATCGACGACTCAGAGAAAAACCCGGCCACTATCACCATCAGCATCAACGAAAGACCTACACTATTTCTCACGCGATTGATCGAAGGCCGAATGAACTGATAGAAGAATGTTGTGATGAAAAACGACATCAACAAGCCACCTCCCAAGCCCGGGATCAATGCCTGATGTTTACCCGAAAAATTACCGACCCACTTCTCTTGTAGCGCACTATTTATTGCCTTCAACGATAGCACCGGATCATAATCGCGAAACAGGCTCATGTCAGGAAAGCCCGACGAGTCAATCAATGCCGTGTGCAACACCCACCCAAATGGGTTTCCACAAATAAGATAATTTCTCACCAACCACGGGGCGATCCCCATCAAATACAACGCAGCAAAGAGAAACAGATAGCGTGTTCCCCCTCGGAACTTTCCGTTCATCGTAAAGAAATACAGCGCTATTCCCGGCACGATTACCACCGTCAGATAGCGGGTATAAAATGCAATCAGACTCGATATAAGTGCCAACGTAAAGCCAACCCAGAAACGCTTCGTATTTCGCTCCTCTACTTGATACTTCACCGCTACCACTGATGATCGAAACGCGGCCACCGAAAAGAAAATGGCCATAGCCAGATTCAGTCCCGATATCGACTGATTCCACACGACATCACTCAAGTAGAATATCGTCATCGATAAAAACCCGATCTCTCGGTAGAAAAGGTGCTTACCCAACGAGAAGATAAGGAACCCTGTAAAAATGGTAAACAGATGGTTCAACGGCACCACCACCCAACGCTCAGCGGGCATAATTCGCGTTCCCAACTCCATTGCAAAAGGATCCACATTCAACCACTCAAAAAGTTGATATCCAGCTGCTAATAACATCGGATATGCCGGTGGATGAATCAGATCTGGATGAGCCATCACCTCAGGATTAGAGTTTCCTTGCGCCGCCTCCATCTGATGCATCGTAAACGGAGAGACATTTTTGGTAACCAACCCCTCTGAAAAAGAGAAATTACGCCCCAACTGAGCCAGATCCATAGCCTCCGCTGAATCCAGTCCCCAAAACTGAGTCGCCGTATAAATCAACACCACCACCAGCAGCATCAAAACATACAACCCCACCCGTAAAATCTTTAAACCCGCCCCCACATCGATGCTGTACACAACATCCTGCAACGAAGAATCGAATAATTTTTTATCCGCCATAAATCATAACCTTCTACATTAAAACAAAGTTAAAGAGTATCGAATTAATGAACCCAAAGACAAGAGGGATGCGTACTTAAAAATGGTGCCTCACGCCCCTCGAAACCATCCGCTTCGTTTCATCAGCGTACTCAACTTCAATACCGCCACTGCCATCCCGAATCGTTCCCAACCGCCATAGCGGTTCCTCAAAAACATCGTTATAGAGCGCTTCCAACTGATCGCCAACGCCCTCTGCCGTGGTAAACAATAACTCAAAATCCTCTCCATCAAACAACGCCGCCTCCACCGTCGACATTTTTCCCAGCACCTCTCCCGACAAGCAGGCTCCCAACGACTGCTCGCCCAACAAATGGGATAGATCCGTAAACAAACCATCACTCACATCCGTCATGGCATGAATCCAACCCGTCTCCCGCAACCACTTTCCCTCCCGAACCCGCGGCATAAAATCCAGATGCTTACCCAAGCCGCTTCCCCCCAACGCCCCCGTTGACCAAATCAAATCTCCCTCCTGAACACCCGATCGCAACAGCGCCGCATCTAACGGCACCCGCCCCGTTCCAAATAGATGCAAAGACAACCGCTCTCCCTCCGTCAAGTCCCCTCCGATTAACACTCCCCCCAACAAATCTAAGCGCTCCCGCATACCCGCATACACCCCTTCCAACACCTGCATATCCAATGTACTCGGCGCCACCACATTCACCAAAAACCACTCGGGATCAGCCCCCATCGATGCCACATCACTCAACACCCGCCCAACCGCCTTATGCCCAATCCGCACCGGCGCTGTATCCTCCAGAAAATGAATGCCCTCAACCGTCGCATCCGAAGTGAACACCTGATCGGTCGTCGAACCCGCTGCTCGACACACCGCACAATCATCTCCAATACCCGTCAAAAGATTACCGTGCGCTCCAGCGAATGAAGCCAAGCGTTGAATAACCTGCTCTTCACCCAATGATCCTAAATCACTCATCCATCTCCCAAAAAACATGTTCATATCACGCACACCAAACCGACTCAACTCCAGAGCCAATTTGATTGCCAAGCCGCGCTAATTTTCTTATTCATTCTTTAATTGAGGCCTCCCATGAATCCATCCAAAATTTACGTCATCATCAACAACCAGTCCGGCACCCAGCAGCCGCACCAAGCCATGCAGGCCATCGAAAACCAATGGGGTGATACCGCCACCAACATCACCTATCAGATTTCTCAATCGATTGCCGACGGACAAGAAAAAATCAGAAAAGCCATTCAGACCCACCCCGACCTCATCCTCATCATCGGCGGTGACGGCACCCTCAACTCTCTCGCCAAAGAACTCCTGCACAGCTCCATACCTGTTGGCATCATTCCCACCGGCAGCGGCAACGGATTCGCCCGACACTTCAACATTCCTCTCCACCCCCAAAAAGCCGCTCAAGCCCTACGCCACGGCGACATCGTCTCCATCGACGCCGGACTCGTCAACGGACACCCCTTCTTCATCACCTGCAGCCTCGCCTGGGAAGCCCGTCTCACCGAAGCCTTCGAACAATATCCTTTCCGCGGGCTCGCACCCTATCTCCTAGCCGGTGCACAACAGCTCATCGAATACCAACCTCACCCCATCACCTTCACCACGCACGACGAACGAACCACCATCCAATCCCCCCTCATCTTCACCATCGCCAACCTATCCCAATTCGGCAACGGCTTCTACGTCGCCCCCGACGCAAAAGCCGACAGCGGCACCCTCGAACTCATCGCCATTGAACGACACCACCTACCCATCTTCCTCACCCATCTTCCGCAATTCATCGACAAAACCTTCCACAAAAACCCCTATGTTCTTCACCGGCACTTCCAATCCATACAGATTGAACGAACCAATGCTACACCCTTGCAAATCGACGGTGAACTTCTGCATACTACCCAAGACATAGAGATTAAAGTCGCCCCCGCAGCACTACAAATCCTCATCCCCAAGAGCACTTGAATGGACCACTTTAACACCGACATCTTCTACATGCAGATCGCCCTCCAAGAAGCGCAACAAGCCGCACAAGAAGGAGAAGTTCCCTGTGGGGCCCTCATCGTTCACAACGACCAGATCATCGGCAAAGCCCACAACCAAACCGAACAGCTAAAAGACCCCACCGCCCACGCCGAAATCCTCGCCATCACCCAAGCCACTCAGCACCTGCAAAACTGGCGTCTCACCGATGCCATCATGTACGTCACCAAAGAACCCTGTCCCATGTGCGCCGGCGCCCTCGTCCTCGCCCGCATCAAACGCGTGGTCTGGGGCATGTCCGACCCCATCCGCGGAGGAGCCCAATCCAAATTCAACATCCTGAATGAAGCCGACCTAAACCACGCCGTCGAAACCCAAACTGGCGTCCTCGAAGAACCCTGCCGACACATCATGCAGGAATTCTTCAGAACCCTCCGCGCCCGCAAAAAAAACAGCCCATCTTAACGCGCCAACGCCGCCAGATTCACCGAAAACCGAACCGTATGCTCATCATTACGTGACAACCGATACCCCAACCCAAACCGCATACAGCAACGCTCCGCAAACAACGTAATAGAAGCCGACTCCACATCCCCCGTCTCCTCCTCAACCCGCACATACGCCTCCGCCGAATAGCGCTCCTTCGGAAACAGATCCAACCGACCCGAATACAACGACTGCGCCCCCTCCCGCCAAAAATGCTCCACCGAAAACCCCAACCGCTCCCCACCATACCGCGCCCGCGAAATCATCAGCGGCACACGCCCCTCATTAGCATCCAACACCGCCAACCCATCCAACCGCAACCGATCCGTCAACGACAACCGCGCATCGCCAAACACCCGATCAAACGAATTCGTTGCCCCCACCTCATCCACCAAATAATGCGTATACAGATCGATCTCCGCCAAACGCCGCGTGCCCCCCTCTCGCCGCGTCTGCAACAACTGATTCAACCCTACCCGCACCCGATGCTGGTCATCCAACTCATCCGCCACATCAAACCCAATCAACCGCTCCGACCCCCACGAATAATCCGCCACCTGATAATCCACATACGGGCGAACCACATGCCGCAACCCCTCACCATACCAACCCCGCCCCGAAGAAAGCACCCTCCGAGCCTGCACCGAAGCCTCCGCACCCAACGCCCAACGCATCCGCTCATCCGCATCCCCCAACGCCGTCTGCGAATAATGCGCCCAACCAAACTCCGCCCGCGGCACCACCGCCAAGGCCCCCCAACGAACCGGCACATACACCCCATGATCGCTCAACACCCGAAACGCCTCGTTCTCATCTGCCAACGAACCCTCCTCCGCTCGCTGCTCCAAATAGGCCAACGACGACCGCCCCTCATAGAAGAACGGCCCACCCCACAACCGCTGCCGATAGCCATCCCACGCAGCCTCCAACCGATCCGTATTGCCATAAAAATCATTCAACCGCTGACTCGCATACAGCTCCACCGCCCCCCGCTCGCCCGCCATCACCAACGAACTCCGCGTCTCCGGCTGCGCCATCCGCCGAAACTCATCCCGAAAAAACTCCTCCACCACATACCGATCACTCAACACCGTCCAAGACGACATCAAATAAGACCGATCCGAAAACCGCTCATCCCCCAGCAATCGCCCCCGGAACCGGCTCGCATCAATCTCACCCCGCTCCTCCAACGCATCATATCGCTCATACCGACGCTGATCCTGAAGATAGAAGCCATCCAGCTCCCACACCGAATCATCCCGCCGCCACGCCAACGACTGCTCCACCCCAACGCCCCGCTTACTATACAAATGCAACCGCGAACGCGCCTGCAGCCCCTCCCCCTCATACCCCCCCA
>CEOK01122195.1_pt1 | contig 12661 bp, 17 predicted proteins | sample 427001 | NCBI WGS metagenome assembly CEOK01 (sample SAMEA2591108, study PRJEB7988) | marine metagenome | isolation source: saline water (ENVO:00002010), including | reverse complement strand
TTTATCCTGAAAACTTTATGTTAAAATAATAATAAAATAAAACCTAAATTTTGTTATGATGATTCAATTTCACTTAATAATTTTAAGCAAGAAACACACATAAGATACTCTTTTTCTTTTTTTGTATTTATTCATGCTTTGAGAAAATGTAAATGTCAAAAACATGGTATATACAAGAATAATAATTCCGATATAACTGTTAATATTAAAATTATTATAAACTATTTATTAAAAAGAAAATAAATAAAAATGAATCAACAAGGTATGATGGTAAACCCAAATATGATGACCACTCAGAATATTATGACAACTCAGTACCCAAATATTATGAGGAATCAAAGTCAATCTGGTATATTCAATTTCATTTCTAATGAACTCGAAAGTCAACTTAAATCCGACATAATCGCTCAAGGACCTGAAAAAGTTAGTATTTGCAAGAAAGCAGTAGGTTTTGGTTGGGCAAACTATATTGCAGATGGATTTAATTCAGACACAGGCCAGAATATTACAGGTATTGCATCAACTTATTATATATGGCTATGTACTGGAGGAACGTTAATGTCTCTTATAAGTTTCTATATTGTTTCTGTGATCATCGCAATGTTTATTGTGTCTTATATAACATCATATATAAAAGGATTTATAAAACCTATGAAAAAAGAAACGTTTGAATCGATTCCTAAATGTCCTAATTCAGTTTTATCATGGGCAAAATCAAACCCCTTGGGGTCAATGTGTTTTTCTGGTATCGACATATCTTATAGCAAAAAATACATAATTGAAAAGAATTGTGTTAACAAAACTTATTACGGAAAAAAAACTAAATGTACCAGATATGAAAATGTTGCAAATTTATTTACGAGTAAAGACTATAACGGTTATATACAAGACTTTAAAGAAACAAAAAAAATTGGTTATTATATTTCAAATTTTATATTCGGTATAGTATTTGGGTCTATAATATTTTCACTTTATATAAAATATCTTAAATATACAAAAATACTTAATTCTAGTGGTGTTGGTAAAAATTTCCTTGCTAGTGCTTTGACATAATTTATTCTGATCTACGAACCCATTTGTTCTTTCCATGATTCCATTTTCATTGTTTCGTACTATATCTTTATATGTCAAGAAAAAAAGTAATGTTTCAGCTTGTTGATATTTTTATTGTCACTTTTAGTTAATTTTGAAATGTATCTGAAATAACACACTTTTTTGTAATATGATATATAAAATTATACAAATGTTGGAACTATTTATTCTTGTAATTTCGAGAAATTTTAGATATTATAAAAACAGATTCAAGTTGAAGAACAGTGTTCAAATTCATCATATAATACCAAGACAGTACAAAAGCCATCCCGTTATTTTAACTTCAGGTTATTCTATAGAAGAAAATTCAAATTTAATGATGCTCCCATCCGCACCAAATAGAAATACATCACGCTTGGTTCACAATGGGGGGCATGCAAAATATAATGAATACATACAAACTAAACTAGATACATTTTCTTCTGTAGATGAAATTTTAACTTTGAAAAATACATTAAAACAATATATAAGAAAAGGAGATCAGTCACTCCCCTGGAAATAAAGTATTTATTACTATCCTCTCTTTTTAAAACACTTTCTATAAAAGTGGCAGATTTGTACTTTTGTAGTGTAGAAATATTTCTTTCTATATCCCATATATATATAAAATACAAAATTTATTTTTTGTGAGCATCTTTTGCTGAGTACGGGGCTCGAACCCGTGACCTTCGGCTCATAAGACCGATGCTCTAACCAACTGAACTAACCCAGCAGATCTTGAAAGGGGTAAGTGTTCACTCGTATTATAAAGTTTAATAAACTTCGTCTGTACATTAATTGACAACAGAAATTCGCATATTCTATAATAGTTTAATATTTTTAAATAAATGGTTCAAAAAAAAGAATTGGCCAGTCTAACTAATTTTGAAACGGTGTTCCTTTTTAAAATTATAAAGTTGATAAACAATTTAATAATGAAGATCATATGAGTTTAAAAATTGTATGAACAGCTTTAATTGATGATGGTATTACACTTTATCATTTTTTTTATACAATATACTTTCATCCAATAAATCTTCTAAAAGCCATTTTGGAAGATTTTTCCCATCAGTTTTGGTCATTATTTCTCTAATATATTTAGTATCTACACTTTTTATAACTTTTTTTTTTTTACGTTTTATCATGACAGTACCAAGTAATCAATAACTATAAATCTGACAACATAATATTAAATCAGAGTAATTTTATATAAAAATAGTTAACGTAAAGATGATTCCGTCACCAATTTTTATATCTGTAATTTTATATGGAAACTATAGTAATAAAAATATATGTGAAAGTTTAATAAAAACTAACTTAGGACCATTATTTTTAAAAAAAGATTACATCAACTGTTCAATGTATGATAATGAACTCACATGCAATGTATACGTTTCATGGAGAAACGCATGTAAGTGTTGTAGTCAATTAAAAGATACATTTACAACACCTGTTCTGAGAGATATTCTTCAGAGTAATAACGTTAGTACCACTGTAGAATGTGAATTTGTAAACAGTCATTTTAGCTGTATTGGTTAGTACTCTAGTGTAATATTTTGTACGGACTTGGTGGAGGAGCAGGTGGTGATGATATTGGTATAATTTCAACTAATGGATTAGGACGTGGAATAAATACTCTGTTTTCAAAGTACTCAAAAAATAATTCTGCAACTGGCCAAGAAAAACCACCCGAACTCAAAATTTCTTCTCTATCTTTTTTAAAAGTATTCATAAGTTTAACTATATCTTTTTTTTCATAACTCATAGTCTATATAAAAAATATTAAAAAAATAAACTGACATGACTATTTTTTAAAATGGAATCAAGCTTTTTCCGAGTACACTCGTACACACAGTTGAAGGTGGACCGAATCATATATAACTATAATAAAAAATATAGACAACAACTTTGGAAAGTATCCAAAATTACAAAGTTAACAGTTATTGCACTGACAATCAACTATTAAATTATTCTTTTTCTCTATTAGTAGTATCTCTCATAAAATCTCGCAAATTTTGTTTTTCTTCATAGGAAGTTTTATGAAACGTATCAACCAGGTACTTGAACCAATATTCAAAAGTATTTTGCTTTTTTCTGTAGAAATTTTATGAATAATATATAAATTTAGAATATAAAGACCATATGACATGATGCAGCATAAAAATATTCCAACTAAAGTAGTTTCTTCCATTATGTGTTTATAGAAAAATTTATTATTCTTATCGATAACATTTATTTTATACTAGACTCACCTGTTATTTAATTATAAAGTTGTTTGATCAGTTTTTTATTTATGTGTATATAAATAAAGAACGATACACACTTATAGAATCAAATACACCACCATGGACGTGAACGCACCAAACGACTACGATGATGCCTCGGACGATTATGCTGACGATTGTGAACTAGAAGAAGAATATGACGAAAATTATGTTTTAGTAGAAGAAGAAAACTATGAAGACGTGCCTACATACTTTTACGTATTTGGAAAGCCAATTGATCGTAAACATGGAATTGTGAATATCGTAAAAACAAAGGTTCCTATTATTTTTAAGAAAACGTCAAATGGTTGGAGTTCTGTGTCCAACTACCCAGGACTGACTAACAAATACACAAGCAATGAAAGTTGGGAACAAATTGAAGAATGGCTAAAATGTGATGTTGCAGGAGTAGAAATATTTTCATCCGAAGAAGAGTACGATGATAGGATGAAAGATATGATCAACAAGTTTCCAAATTTTAGTTACTCCTCAGATTACTATTTTAGATCAGGACTAAATATTGGTGAAGAAATAGAGTATCTAAAAAAAAAAATATGTCTAGTGTAAATGCCATTGCAACGAAAAATATGTACTGCAACTTTAAGTCAATTGAACATATATTATAATAATTTCAAAGGTATGCGTATACAAGTAAAAAAAATAAAGGGAAAGGGTTTGGGAGTTGTCGCCCAAGAAGATATAAATAAAGGTATAGTGTTTGCGTATTACAGAACCAATAAAATTAGTAATAAAAATTTGTCTGATAAATATAAATGTGAAAATTATACAGTTCACGTATCCCAAAGGTCTGTCGGTGTAATGGACAGTTCTTTACTTTTTGGAACATTTAGAAATATACCTTATGTGGGAGCATATCTAAACGAACCCACATATGTTGATGATGTCAACTGCACCATGTCAGGACCACTCAATGTCCCAAACACAAATTTTATAGACTACAAGTTAACTACCACTAGATATGTAAAAAAGGGTGAGGAATTATGTTGGTGCTATGGTCCGGATTATATTGGTAGAAGTTACAATACACAATGTAGTAAGATATATTAAATGACATACATAATAAACCATTCGTTTGTAAAAATAATTGTGTGGATTTTTATTAAAACAATTTTATTAAATCCTATATAAATTATTTTTTTTTTAAATACAGTTTAATATTTTTTAAATTGAAAATGTGTTAATTTTAAATGCATAGTATTTGATAAATATAACTTTTACAGTTTCTTTTTGAAAAGCCCTTTTGCTGCTAAGAATTTCATGTCATCGCACGGATTTTCATCAATTGGGAAAAATTGAATATCTGAAATAATCTCTTCGTCTGTTCCACATTTATTTATGTTTAAAACTGTGGTGCTATCAATTTCCATTTCATAAAATGAAATTTCTTCATCCAACAAACCGCAAGATGTGAATCCCTTTCCCATGTAATTTAATTCTTCAGCTTTTGGTTCGATACCTGTCTCTTCGGTTATTTCATCCATCATTTTACTATGTATGTTATTCGATTCATCTATCATACCTGCCGGTATTTCCCATATAAATTTACCGATAGGTAATCGCAATTGCTTAATAAGTAGTACAAAGATTCTCCCATCAAGTTCGAACCACATGAAAACACAACATGAACCACCTCTGAACAAAATTCTCCCTGGTACTTTTTTACCATCATAAGAAGCATCGACATCCACATACAGAAATCCCAGTCTCTTTCCAAACATACACTTATCTATTATATGTATATCATTAATTTCAAGACCGTTGGTAATCAACTCATTCCCACATCTTGTTTTCCATATGTCGAATGGTTTCCAATCATCCAAATCGGTAAAAGAATTATTTTTATGTTTATTTCGAAAATATAGGTATAATAATCCAAAAATAATTGCACAAGAAGTTGTCTCTACAGATAAACTCTGAAGGGCAGTGTCGTGGAGCATCGTGTGTATCTTGGTGTTGAGTTGATATTGGTTTTGATCCAACAGTTATAAGATTACTCGTATAATGTATCTCTTCAGTTTTAACGTTATAAAATCAACAATTATTATAATCTAAAAAATAAATGTTTGACTGGAGCTTATTCTTAGTTTCTACACTTTTGGGTTCTTCAATAACTATTTCATATTTTTTAGTATTCACAAATGTTTCGAATAGTTTTTATTTTGATGGTTATGTTCCATCTTATATAGAATCACCTTATTGGTTTGGGTTGTCTAAAAACAATGTATATGTGATAACATCTTTTCAATTGTTGGCTGCGTTAGGTTATATTATGTGGATTTTTTGGATATGTTTTGAAACAGATTTTGGAAGTTCTATACTTAGATTTCGTTGGACACGTTCATTTACATTGACAGCATTTTTGTTATCATCTACACTGTGGCCTTATGCTGCTTATTATTATATGTTATATAGAACAATAGGAAGATCTATACTTTGCTGTGGGTGTTTATGGGTCGCGTCAATATCTGTTATAATAATGTTGGCAGGTACTTTTGAAGCTAACCCACCATTTTATGCGACTTTAGGTATACTTCTTTTATCTAATGTAGTTGTGTTGGCAGACGGTATCGGTTGGTCAGCAATATGCATCCAAAATGCACTATACAAATGAAACTTGTGTTGGTGGTACGTTGTAAAAAAAAAGTTGTATAATAAATGAATTTAGCATGGATTGTCGAGCCGTCACCACAACCAGAAATAGAAAAAATATTTTTAACAGAAGGAATTATTGAAGAAAAAGAAATGAACATTAGTCTATCCATTATATCAATTGAATACATTAATGATGTTGTTATACACGGTCTAAAAAGTGTTTCACATTGTGATTATCTTATGAACATAAAGACAAATGATATTTTTACTAATTATGTAGATATATCATATGGATTAATATTTTTTCTGTTTCTATCATCAGTAATGTGTTCAATTAGATATTATAACTCTACACCTAAAACATATATCGTTGAAGAAAATATTAAATCTATGAATGTTTAACGTCTTTTGTATGGTCTTCAGATTTTATTTCAGAAATTTGTAAACTAAATATATTAAAATATTTTATTATTATTTTATTTATTTAAAAAAAATGAAAACTGGAAAACAAATAAATAAAATAGAATCTTTAAAAAAAAATGGCACTGAGTCATTATATGGATAATTTAGACAATACAATAGACGATGCTTTTACTAATTTACGAGACAATATAGACGATAATCTTAAAAAATATTTATTGTTATATATTGCGAATGAAATGAAAGTTCCATTTTTTAACGAGTCTGGAAATACAGAGTTTAAAAATATGATTTCAAGAGAATATGATTTAGAAAAGAATACATATTATGATATACGACGGTATTTACAACGTTTAGAAGGTAATATGGGAAGAAATTTATGCTTTTATCAGAAAAATGGTAAATGGAAAATGTCGTCTTCTCGTTCAAACTTTTCCAAAATTGATGGACATGAAAGATATAAATCTACACTCGTTACTTTAAGAGAAGTATTAACTACCTATGGAATGGGGGTTTTCGATAATTCTTCCAAAAATATAGAAAACAACAAAAAAGTTATCAAGGCGCTGTTTGCTTAAACCTACAACAATTATCGCAATCATATGATTATTTTTTTTTACATATATCATTTAAAATACTCATACATACACAAACTGAGTCGTTTGATTCTATGGTGGCCAAACCTACACTGGGAAGGCTTGCGACGGTGTCTCCTACAGATCAAAAGACCTACAAATCTTTGACAGTTGAAGAATACGTTTTATCATTCGCGTCAAATGCTGTCGAAAGAGAGTATTTGTTGACCCGGTTATATATCCCACCTCCGCCACTGAAAAAATCATTGGTAAAAATATCAAAGAAAAAAAGAAGTATATTATTAGGTATCAGGTAAATATGGTTGTTATATGAGTTGTAAAATCATTTTGAAACTTATAGCTTAAATCTTCAAACTCTGAATCTCCTCAATCTAGACATAAAAATTTGTATATTAAGAATCCTAATAGGGATCTTGTTATAAAAACGGATCAAACTGGAAGACTTTCGGTGTGTGGAAAATGGATCAAACTGGAAGACTTTCAGTGTGTGGAAAATGGATAGCAACATGAATACTTCGATGCATTTCTCTCACGATTGTGACCCTACACGCGACTTGTTTTCAGAACGAGAGAAAGTAGAAAAGTTTGTTTCTGTACGTTACACACATCCAGTGTTGGATTACATTTTTGAAAGCAATAGTTATATACATTGTGATGCACCCGACGAAGTAGACGCATACAACAACCCTTTGTATGCTAGTATTTACAATTGGTTTATTCCATCTAGTATGTGGAAAGAGTTTCAATGTGTTTGTCGTCATATGACAAGAAATGAGCGTGATGAACTATCATACGAACGTCTTAAGAATATAGAAGATGAAAAAAAGGAATTTATAAAGAGTGAACTCTTACGCTTTCGCCAGTTGGGTGAAAGTGTGGATCAAACCGGTCGCTGTACCTGAGTTAAAATGTTTGGATCAAACAAATGTTGAGCCCCTTTGATGGAACCCTCATCGCCGACGACGATGACCTTTTCATGGAACCACTTGTTCCGATACCAACTGACAAAACTGTAGATCAGTTTTCGAAAAAAAAGGATGAAGACTTTGAAGAATTATGGAATGGTGAAGAAGAGTTGTTTAACAGAAAAAGAAAATATTCAGAAGAATCATCATTGTCAAAAAAACCAAGATTTGAAATTGAACTTCCTATGCCAGAACTTCCTATGCCAGAACTTCCTATGCCGGAACTTCCTACGCCAGAACTTGGTGTGACAAAACGTCCTATGACATCTAAACCAAAAGTCAATATTGGGACTGTTCATCCTTTACTTATTCCTAAATCAAGATACAATGAATTCTCACATTTACCATTGGAGCTTGCTATTCCAATCAAAAATTTGGAGTCTATCATAGACGACATTCCTTTTGTCAAACTCGAAAAGTCGAATACCAAAAATCCAGTTGAGAAAAAAACCAAAAAAGAACCAAAACAAAAGTTCGAAGCACCACTTCCGAAATCTTCTAATACAAGAGATAGACCTATAAACAGGTGTACATTGAAGGAGGAAGATATACCAGAATCTTTGATGGAGTTTATGAAAGACAGAATACTAAAAAAGACAAAAACTATGTATGAACGCGATCCTTCAAAAGGACCATATCAAGGCGTGACACCATATGTGTCTCACGGCATTCAAACTGGGTGGGGAGCACAACTTCAGAATAAAAATCGCGGTCAAATGATTAGAATAGGAACTTTTGACAATATCGAAGTTGCTGCAATCGCATTTACAGCAGCTTACATTGACAGAGACTTGATTGACGAACCTTTGAAGGGACGTGATTGGATAGAGAGCATGTGCAAAAAAGAAAACTCAGAAGAATTAGAAGACTGGATACTTCTCAATTCTTTGGGGAAATAGATTCAATTTTGAAGCGCATGTTGACTAACTTGAGGTGTAACAAGCACAGTATCATTATCTAGTGCACCAATTACAAAAATAGTTTATAAATGTTTAACTTGAGGTTAGACGATAATGTAATAACTAGAAAAAAATATACGTCTAGAGGACTTTAAGTATATCTATGAACGATACAACTCCTATAGGGACAGTTTTGTCATCAAGAATATAAAGATGATGCACATTTTCGTTAATCATAATTCTTAATATATTATAAATACTATCATTGTAATTGCACGTTACTATAGTATTTACAGGACGTATATTACGAGCGTCCTTGCGGCTTTTTTCTACAAATATGACAACATTCAATTCAAGAAATTCTTTATTGTATCTAGCATACAGTACATCGGTTGCGCTAATAACTCCTACAATTTTACATTCTTTATCAATTATAGGCAATGATGTTATACAATATGCTGCCATTTTTTCAAAAGCATAATGAGCATTATTTTCTAAAGGACATGTTATTATTTTTTGGTTAAGACCCAAACTATAAAAATTTGCATCCTTTTCTAGTGCATCGCAGTTATTTTCATCTTTTAATATTTCTTCCATTACACCCATTTGGGAGACAACAGTGTAATTAAGAAAATCAAAATGAACTATATATCTGAAACCATCTCTCATATATGTCACTACATCATTGATAGTAGATTCCGAATTCACTACAATACATTGGTGTATTACTCTTCTTATACTGACATTCAACAACGAACGTGGATGTATAATATATCTTATAAGATCCGGTGTATCCAAAAGACCTATAAATAAGTTGTCTTTAGAAAAAACAAGTGCACAAGTACTATTTTCATAATGTAGTAAACTTAATGTTTCACTTATTGTCATTGACTCGTTTATATTTGGTATGTCATGAGTTAAACATTTTCTACATTTATTCTTATTCGCTATAAATGTATCAGAGTATGGTTTACAAACATTTATGAAATCGACATTTTCAACAGTACCACATTCACGAGAACAAAGAGTTTTTTGACCTGGGATTTCACAAGTGTCTTTATTTTTTTTTTCATTTAAAACCACATGTAAATTCTCAAATATTTTATCAGTTACTTTTTTCAATGAATTTTCTAAAAGAATATTAAAATAACTTTTTATATTTTTAAACATGATAAGATTAGTTAATAAAATTAAACTAGTTGATGAAAGTAAATATATATGTTTCATTCGTAATTGATGTTTATTATATTTTATTTTATAAAAAAAAATATTATAATATGAAACTTCCTTTAGCAAAAGAAATTCATATATCCGTTTCAGCCAACTCTATAAAAACATTTTTCAATCAAAGCAATATACAAAGAGACGCAATCACATGTTTTAGATGTGCACAACAAGGACACTGGAAAAGTGAATGTATGCTTTATAAAACAAGATTGTGCTGGCATAAGCGTCTTGGAAAATGCAATGAAGTAGATTGCCCATTTGCACATACGGAAAAAGAATTAAGAACTCCTTGGAAAGCAAAGTGTGTAAGAGTTATCAAAAAAGATGGAAAACTATTAAAACTAGGGTGTGGATCTACATTCCATACATTTAGACAATGTCCTTTTTCTATTGAAAAAACGTTATGTCAACCATGCATCTGACTTAATATTTAAGTAATATGAAGGCGTGTGAAAACATCATTAATAGAACAGAAAAACATTTATGGTATAATAAAGTTGTGTGACTGGAAATATTGCGTACATCTTCAAAAGTTATATAGAATATATGAATTCACTGTAGAAACAAAATTAGAATGGAAACGATTATAAACTCCAATAAATTTGGTGCAATTTTTCTATATCACTTGTTAGGGAACTGTTTTATTTAGTACAAGTCCTGGTGGTATGTGACTATTTTAATTATGTAAATGTTTTGAAACTTTTTTTTTTCAATCTTGCGCTTTTGTTATTTTTTACAATTAGATATGGTTTAGTTATCTTTAGTAACTTTTAAAATTATAAAATTAGCTAAAATAAAAGTTTTCGCGGTGATAAACGTGACTTGTATACACGTCTCTTGGGAGACCTCGTAGTTTTTGGACTATTGACAAGTGTTGAACTTTTGGCCGGCTTTGACCGTTTTATTTTTATTCCAAACTTTTGAGAAGTATATTTAATAGCTTGAATGAGTGATGGTTTCGACCATAAAATCCATTTGGACCAAAACCCAGCTGTATAAATTCCGCTTTTTGTCCAGTTTTCGTTTGTTTTATGTCTAGCATCGTATCTCTTCATTCTATCAGGATCTTTATGAATTGTGAAATCGGAATAACCGTTAGCACCGAAATGTATTTTTTTTTCAGTCCCGGACTCGTTCACTATTGTTACCATATACTTTTTTGATTTATTTGTAGACTTTTCTAAATACACAGTAGTCATACTTTTAATATTAGAATACATTTTACTATTCACTTCATCATATGAGTCTTTTTATATATTGCTTTCTTGTTCGCATCGAATGCTCTACGGGCTGGACTCTATTAGGAGCATAGAGTAAAATAGTCTTTTTATATATTAACGAAAGACGATTAGAAAGTAAAGAAGTATTCATCATAAGTTTGCATTTATGATACATGTTCCGACTTTTCTTCACGACTTACCGGCTGCAAAAACTAGTCCAAAACATCTATGAGTGTTATTGCCATGGAAAAATCCGCTCCATGAAAGTGGTACGGTGTATAATCAGGGTTCCAAAAACTCACTGTAAATTTTGTAGCTAAGCTTCCTCCGACCAGTGATGTATCTTTTGGCATCATACCAACTTCTCTTGCAATTGGATACAAAACAATTTTAGCGAATATACTTTTGTTTATAGATCCATATGTATGTTGCAAGGATGTACTTTTTGCAATGTCCAACATCATAATTATGTAATCTGGATGATCTAGGTTATGGCAGTATGGGGCTTGAAATGGTGCCACCATATGATTTCCAGACTTTATAGACCCATCTACACCCCACAGTATACATGTATTTGGAAATCCCAACATACTTCCTTTTATACTTTTAGGCAAATTGAAACAAAAATTGAAAGGTTGAACTTCTGGATGTATTTGAACTAGAGTTCTGATATGATTCGAAAGTTCAGGTGTTCTTCTAACTTGAAGTTTTATAACACACATATTTAGCATAGAGTTTTCATTGTATTCCAAAACAATTGCTGTTCTTCCAAATTCTGTAGAAATTGGACACGGATTAAATTTTATTTCTCCCCATCCACCTTCATTGTAAATATAAATGTCTGTACTTTTGGCATATGAAAGTTTAACAACATCCCCATACGAATATCCGTGTGAGTATGGAAGCTGTCCCAAATATGTACGTAAAGTTAAAATGGACTTGGAATTATCATATTCTAGAATTAGTCCAGTAAGTATAGGACTTGTAACTGCGTGTATTTTAAATTTTTTTTCATGTGATTGTTCAGATAAACGGTACACATTTGTGGCACCATGTATTTCAGACAATTTATTTGTTTTAGGAAAGTGTGTAGCAAACTCTGAAGTATAAGTAGACATTCCCATTAATGGTTGTGCAGAAAACCCAATTTTACTAGGATCAAATTGAAGAGAATGATTAAAAATAAGGGAAAATGGAGTAGATGAAATAGTATTATTTTCTCTTATTTCACAATGAAATGTAAATCTACCATCCAAGTAATCTACATCAAATTCTACACCTGGTACGTTTTTAGAAGCCAATTTTGTCATTTCAATACTTAAATGTTTACAAAGTAGTTCCGGTGTGTATTTTCCTATAGGTATAGGACAATTATACATATTTCCG
>CEOK01127607.1_pt1 | contig 12681 bp, 12 predicted proteins | sample 427001 | NCBI WGS metagenome assembly CEOK01 (sample SAMEA2591108, study PRJEB7988) | marine metagenome | isolation source: saline water (ENVO:00002010), including | reverse complement strand
CTCAACATTCATTGCCGCTAACATTAATAAAAGCCCATAAACAATAAATAAGCTAATGAAAAACTCGATAACTTTACTTTGAACGAACTTCTTCAGCAACTGAGACATTTTCTATTCCTAATATTTTACATATATCTAACACTTGGATAGACCATTTTATAGCAGAGTCTTCATCTGGCATTACAATAACACTTAACTGTTTCGAAATACTAAACTGGTTACTTAATATTGACTTGAGTTGATCATACGACACTTGGCGTTTATCAATAAAAAAATCACCATCTTTTGTAACAGCCACTATAAAACTATCTAAAGGAAGTTGCGTGACAGCAGTTGCATCTGGTCGATTAATTTCGATTCCTGGTAATTTTGAAAAAGTGGTCGATACTACAAAAAAAATTAATAAAATAAAAATTAAATCTATTAATGGTGCAATATTTAATTTTGCAGGCTTGGTTTGACGTTGATATACAAACATTTATCGTCCCGACAAATACCGTGAAACCGTTACAATACTTGAACCTGCCTGTTTCATGTAATTTAATTTAAAATCAATATAATGATTTAATATCGTATAAAAAAACATCGTTGGTACAGCCAATACTAGTCCAACTTGGGTTGTAATTAAAGCTTCTGAGATACCAGTCGCTAATGCCTGCGCATCGCTTGTACCAAACACTGAAATTGCTTTAAAAACATTTATCATTCCTGAAACAGTTCCCAACAAGCCCAACATAGGCATGATTTCAGCAAGGACTAAAATAAGTTGCATTCGTTTTTCAAACTGAAAACCATGTTTTGTGACAATTAATTCTAATCGATCTTTTATTGCCTCTTCTGAATAATCTAATTGTATATAATCTATTCCTTTCAATAACATTTCTTCAATAGGACCTTGCTTTGAAAGCTGTTCTCTTGCTTCTTGATAATTTTCTTTTTGTAATAATATTTTCGTTTCTTCTACAACATTTGATTTACGATAACGCACATATAAAGGGAGTAAATTAACTGCTTTTAACACAATTAAAAACACAGCCAAAAAAGCCACAAAAACTATAGGCCACATCACAAGCCCACCCTTATACATTAACTCAACAATCATTTTAATTCTCCTTTAAAAAAATAATTCAAACCCTACAATAAAAAAACGAAATTGAGGAAAATCATATGCAATTTCAGGTTCATTTGTTTGACTGTTAAACTGATAGCTCAATTCATTTTTTCTATTTAAAGCGTTTGTAAAACCAAACCTAAAAACACCAGATAAAGTAACAACGTCAATAGGATGTTGGTACCAAATGTCGACCATAATATAAGAATTTAATCGTTTTGAAAATAATGCCCCCTCTGAATATGTACCATCCGCTGCTTGCACTAACGGTGTGTACCGTTTTCCTGTTCTAACTTGTGATGATACGATAAGTGATCGATTTTTATTTAATTTTCGTTCATAGAAAATAGTTCCCATATGCCGCAAATCATATTCTGGACGATACCAACCATCTTCATTATATTTTTTTGTATCAGATAAAGTGTACGTTAACCAACCATGTTGCTTCCCACCTTCTAATTGCTGTAGCATGACTTCAATTCCTCTTGAATACCCTTTTCCACTATTTGTAAAGATAGTCTCTGGTTCAACAGCTTCGTTTATAAATAAATCGGTATAATCTTTTCTATAATATTCTGTCTTAAATAAGATATCTTTTCTTAAATAATGTTCGAGACCAGCACCATATTGAATGCTTTGTTGCATATTCAAATCTGGTAATAACGTTTGTAACGACCCATCCGCTTGCATTTTGCTATTAGCTTCCTGTCCTATTTGACGATATGTACCAAAATAAGTTTTAAAAGTCGTTTTATCATTTATGTTATAAAGTAGGGTTAAGCGAGGTTGTAAATATGATCGAATTGAATATGATTCGACTTTAAATAAACTTAATCGTCCCCCATATTCTATTGTAAAACGAGGTGTGACTTGGTAAGTATCTTTTAAATAAACACCCCCTAATCGGATTAAACTATCTAAAGAAATATTAACAGTTACTTCTTCTGCATCTTCAATCCAATCGTCTGTATATACAAACGTATATTGGCCTGTGCTATCTTCGATATAATTATACATAAAGCCGCCGAAGTCTATTTGATGCTTATCAATTGGTGTCCAGGTTGTATCATTTCGAATAAAGGTTTGGGGCTGATTATAATTGTTCGTAAAACCAAAATTTGTTGTATCAATCACATACTTTCCATCTGAAGCACTTCGAGCAATCAAAAAGCGATTGAAAAACTTTTTACTGAGTTGACTTTCTAATTGTGTACTTAAAATATTTAAATCATTAAAAATATTAAAAGAAAATGTTTCGTCTGTTTCTTCATCCTCAAATGTAAAATCCATTTTGCTAATAAAATCTCGATAACTTAATTCGAGTGAATGATTCCCATTTAATTTATGGACATACTTTGTCTCTAACGAATAATAACTTGGTAATGTCGATGATGACTCTTCCCATAACCCCAATATTTCAGCTATTTCTAGTGCAACATCATAATGGGTTCGCCTAAAAGCAACTGTTAAATTAGATTTCTCTGACACTACAGGAATATTAAAAAAACTATTTAACTCTAATAAACTTCCGTCTAAACTTCCATAAAAATAATCATTATTACCATCCAGACTTTCAACATCTACAATCCCTGAAAGTGCTTGTCCGAACTCTGCCCCATAGCCACCTGGATAAAACTCGACGGCTTCGATTGTTTTAGGATTAAAAACTGAATTTGCACCACCAAAATAATATGGCGTTCTTATTGGAATATTGTCAATAAGCGCTATTATCTCATCCCTATCCCCTCCCCTTATATAAATCGTTGAACTTGTTGTGCCATCACTCGAGACACCAGGTAATAACTTTAATGAATTCATTACATCAGGAATAAGGGTTGCTTCAGTAAGCCGCTTAATTGATTTACCATCTACACGCTGATAACCAATACTTACTTTTTCTGATGTCACCGTTTGTGTCGTTGCCTTTACAACAATTTTTACTTCTAATTCGATGACAATATCAAGCACATCATTTTTAACATCAATGCTTATGGTATTATCTTCATACCCTACAGCTTGTACATTTATCGTATATTGTCCTGGCGCTAACTCTACTTTAAGTTGCCCATTTTTATCGGTCTCATAGCTTTTTTCTTGAATATCAATATTGGCTTCTGGAATGGCAACGGGCGTATTTTTAATTTTTACTGCTATATTAACTTCGGCCGCAGTAAGTTGATTGAATAATCCAATTAAAAAGCAAAGGACAACTATAAGACGTTTCATTGCCCTTTATATTAACCAGAAATAAAAAAAGAAACTAGTGCTCTAAGCTAATTTGCGTAAATTATATGTTACTACACCCCAAATAAAATCGTCATCTGTACGAAACTTTATTGTAGGATAGGCCTTATTTTCAGGCTTTAATACCCAACTTTGACTTTTATAAACTAACCGTTTGACAGTAAACTCCCCTTCTATACATGCAATAACAATACTATTATGTTTTGGCTTTAATGACCGATCAACGACTAGTCTATCTCCTGGAAATATCCCTACACCCAGCATCGAATCACCACTTACTTTAACTAAAAAGGTAGACTGCTTATTGTTAATGAGTAAGCCATCTAAATCAATACCTTCTTCTTTGAAATCGTCGGCAGGTGATGGAAAGCCAGCTTGTACAGCTGTTTGTGTTGTTCGAATAAAAACTCCTGGATGAGACCTTTTTACTTGATATCCTATTTTTTTCATGGGAATACTATATTACCACTAATTTAAGTGGTTTTAAATATTAACTTTTAAAAACTTTTATTTTTCTTCTTTCGCTTTTACATCAATATTTAAGACAAAGTCCCAATCATCTGCTGGTGGATTTAATATAAACTTATCACACATCTCGACATAGTAATCTAAAACAGCATCTTCAGGGTTTGTAGACTTTAATTTTAAAAAACCTGTTTTTGCATCATTCCATTGTTTGTTTAAATAAAGGCTTTTATAACTTTCGTATTCCTTGATGTAGTTTTTTAACTCGTCTTCTGAGTCACTTACTTCAGCTACAAGCTCATAAAGTTGCATGGCCTGCGAACTATCTTTAAAAATTACTTTATCTAAAGACTTAACAAGACAAAGCTCTTTGACATGCTTATACGTATCTTCACTGATAATTGTTTGAGTTCCATAACGCTTGTTAATTGCCTCTAAACGACTTGATAAATTCACATTTTGACCTATAACTGTATAGTTCATCCGTTCGGAAGACCCTACATTCCCCACAACCACACCACCTGTATGAATCCCAACTCGAGTTAGCATTGGGCTACCACCAAACTTTTTCATTTGTTCATTAAACGATACTAGGTTTTTCTGAATTTTGATTGCGGATTGACAAGCAAAAATAGCATGATTTTCGTTTGGTCTAGGTGCACCCCAAAAGGCCATAACGGCATCACCTACATATTTATCTACTGTTCCTGAATAATCTTTTATCACGCCTGTAACCACTTCTAAATATTCAGATAAATATTTAGCCAAATCGTCAGGGGCATACTCGTCTGATATTTTAGTAAATGATTGGATATCACTAAAAAACATTGTAAGCTCTTTCATTTCCGCACCGATCGTTGCTTGTTGATTTGTTTCTATCAATTGACGAACTAAATCTGCAGGTACATATTTTTGAAACGACATTAAACCGGCTTGCATTGATGAGATGGCTTCTTGTAAAAAATAAATTTCTTTTATAAACGTTTTAACATTTAGAGTGGAACGTAAATGGAAACTTTTTATTTTATTAGCATGGTCCGTAATTATTTGGATAGGTCGTGATAGTAGTCGCGAAATATAGCTCATGGTTAGCGCTCCTATTACTAGTAATGATAACGAAATAAATAATACATTTCGGCTTGTTTTTAAAGCAGCACCAAAAATTTCATTATGATCGACTAACACAAGAATACGCCAACCAGAAAGCGCTAGAGATTTAAAATAAGCCACATATGTTTTTGTTTCAAATTCAAATTTAAAACGAGTTTTTTTATCACGAAAATGCTGATCTACAGCTTGGGTAATAAACCCTTGCTCTAAATCCTTAATTTTTACCGAATCTTTTGTTAGATATAAATCTCTTAGTTTACTTAATTGCCCCGATGCAGCGATAATGTTTTTTTCGCCATCCATCACAACAATATTTCCTTCATATCCAATATTTTGCTTTAAAATAAATGAAATTAAATTAGATAGTAAAATATCTACAGCAAATACACCTTTTCGTCCCTGACTATCTTCAAATGCATAAGATGCCGTAAAGCCGGGAGACTTTTCACGGACAAACGTATAAACATTTGTCCAATAAACTTTGTCATCACTTAATGCACCTTTAAACCAATCTGTTTTTCTTGGATCAAATGAACTTGTTATTTTTTGGACCTCAGGTATCGTAAAATTTCGATCATACTCAATTAAACTATCCCTACGTTTTGCTACATCTATCTTTCGTATAATAAACCCATCTACTTTTCGCCTGACCATATAAAAATCACCTGTTTCATATCCCACTATGCAGGACGTTAATTGAGGGTATATTTTTAATGAATTTAAAAATAGGTCACGAATTAATTGTTCGTTTTCAGAGGATAATGGACTTGTTGTTAAAACTGTTGAATTAAACTTTGTTATGGATAACGCTTGTTCGAGATAAGAAAAGGTTTTTTGATAAATTGTTTCAGATGCGTTGTTAATAACTTCCTGACTTAACTCTTCTAATGTTGCCTTACTTTGGAAATAAGAATACCCAGCTATTAGCAAAACAGTCACAACTAAAATTGTTAATGACGTCCCTGCTAGGCTGTAGATCAACTTTACTCTAAATTTTTTAGGTGTCTTTTCTGACATAGCTATTCTCCATCTATATATGGTCCTAAAACATTATTTTTAAACTTTTTTTTTATTTTCATCTTCTACTTACCAATCTTTTAAAAATTTATAGCCTTAAGTATGGCAATGCCCATGTCATTCCAATATAAACATTGTTCATCGTTTCTGTTGTAGTAATTTTAGTATCGTTAATAAAATCGTATGTGATGTACGAGCCCTCTAAATCATCTAATTCAAAAACAGACTTTAAATATGGAACAAACAATATGCGGACTGTCACAGAGTCAAAAATATCGTAATTTCCACCAATAAAAATCGCGGTTTGTGATGCCTCTTTTAAATTTTCGCCCATGTAGGCGCCGGTTGCCTTTCCTTGAATAAATCCTACGTGAACTGAAAAATTTGCATCTAAATAATATTGGTAGGATAAGCCCATTGATGAGTAATTCATATTTATTGATTCGAATGTATAATAAATTGAGTTTTCGACATAGTCTTGTGAAATCGTATTCATGCCATAAAAAAACTCTACACCCTTCACATTTATCGATATTCCGCCAACGCCATGTACTGCAGCAAAGGGATCGAACCGTTTACTAGTGGCAAAATTAAATAAATAATAATCCATCCCCACTTCCAACCATGGCTGCTCTTTGGGAATTCGTTTTTGACGCATTTCTTTTTCAATCGTCGCAACAATAATGTTGTCTAAGGTTTCAGCAACCACTTCAGCTGTTGATGGCGGTTCTTCAGGCTTGGGGACAATGGGTTCTGGTTCTGGCTCCGCCACAAGAATACTTTCTGTAGGAGTTACCTCTTCGCGAACAATTTGAGCTTCCTCGACAGGCTCTTCAGTTTCGGTCCGCTCAATAAACTCTTCTTCTCCAACAAGTTCTTCTTCTGGGACAAGATTTCGTGTTACAACCTCAGTTTCAATATTTAGGGCCTCTAATAAGCGCAATATTTCAGCAAAATCATCGGCGCCGCTGGGAGCTGCATCGGTTGTGGTATTAGTATCAAGATCGATATCAAGATCAATAGTAGTGTCTAGATCTGTATCAATATCGATGTCTAAATTGATAGCATCGCCATCTACATCTAAATCTGTAGCTAACTCAATACTATCAAGATCGATAGTTGTATCGAGCTCAATATCATCAATCTCGGTAGGCTCTTCTTGTCCGTAAATAAAACATGGAAAAAAGAGCAGCAACAGGAAAATAATGATCCATCTATTCTTCTGGCAAATAATCTTCAACTTCAAGACTCTTGGCCTCCAGTTTTTTTAGAAAGTAGACAACTTCCTCAGGATTATTTACTTGATATAATAGTGCCTTTTTCCAATGAAATTCTGCTAATCGATAATTTTTAAGTTGATAATAGGTATTGCCTAAGCGTAAGTGAACTAATCCAAAATTTGGATATTTTTCGACAACATTATTGTAATGTAGCAATGATTTTTTAAAATTTTGATCATAAAAACTTAGTAATGCTTTTTCCATTTCTAGATAAGTCCACTCATCAATATTTAATGGCGATTGCTTTTTCTTTTTCTTTGCTTTTCGATTTATTGGGTTTTCAAAATGAATTGAAAATGAATATACCGGACTAAACATTACATCGACAGTTCCATCTCCATCTGAATCAATAAAACCACCAGAATCATCTAGTAAGTTTGTTTCTAGATCACCTGAAATATTAATTCCTACTTCCAATGATTTGTACTCTGTAAAATAAAGGACTAAACCAAGGTAGCTGGCCTTATAAGCATATTCATAATAAAACCTATTTTTATTGAATTCATATTCAAGAATATAGACTTCACTACTTTCATTCACTTCCGCATTAAAATTCATCCCATAATATAAATTGAGTCTTGGGTTTTCAAAAATATGAAATTCTGCAGCTAAATAATAACTTGATAAATAATTGGCTAACGCTGTATTTTGACTTAATGTTGTTTTCGGTAAACCTAAATTGGTTACACCAACCTGAAACCCAGGTTTTATATTTTTAAAAAATCCGTAATCATAATCTTTGAATAATTGCCAATGAATATTATGTACAGTCCATGAAATTTCGTCTGCTGTACCCGTTGCAGCATCTTCCATCGCAACAGGAATAATTCGCATGTTATAGGCTAAATTGCTAAAAGAGAAATCCATTCCAACATAGCCAAAAATTACGATATCGTCATCACTGTCTGCACCAGGCGCTAACGTGGTTGTGTCATATCTAAGAAATACTTCAAAATAGTCGTAGCCTAATTTTTGGTATGGCAACATAACAAATGCTTGAATATTTACTGTAAATAGTAATCCGATAATGGATAATAGTAATACTATTTTTTTCATTTAATTCTCCTCCCCTTTACTGACATCAGGAAGAAGAAAGTAGATCATTCCGGAATCAGCCATTTTGTCAAACAATGTCATTTTTACAATATTGTAAGATTCGATTTCTTCGTTAAAATATACCTTATCAAAATTTTGGACACGTTTGTCAAAGGTGACAAAGTAGTCATGCTTTTCATATAACTCTTTCACTTTTTCACTGATAGTCGTTGCAAAAAACTCTTTTACAATCGGAGAAATGGGCTGTGCCGCTAACGCTTTACTTGACCCTAAAAACTTCCGACTTAACGTTTCGCAAACTTTATTATCTAACGCCAAAACACCACGTCCGTCATCTGCATAAAAGGTGACTGAAAACATGCCTGGGTGATCTTTTTTAAGATCGTCCATTTTACTTACAGACGCATCAATCTCAACATTATTAATGTTTATTGAATCTTTGAAATCTAATGTTAAAGACGCGGATAACTCTTTAGCAATTTTTAAGTGCTGAATGTAAACCTCGCGTACCATTTCTTTAATCATTAGAATCCCTCCTCAATTGGTTTTAAAAATATTTCGACACGTCTATTTTTTTTCTTACTTGCTGCGTCGACATTTTCGACTAATGGTCTTGATTGCCCATATCCAACCGCTTTTAAACGACTTGGGGGGATCCCAGATTGCTCGAAAATTTTACAGACTGCAGATGCCCGTACCGCTGATAAATGCCAGTTTGATGGAAAAGCGTATGTGTTTATGGGATCGTTATCTGTATGGCCTTCAATAATTACTAAGACACTTCGAAACGATAATATTTCAGCAAGTTTCTGTAAATAAATTTTACCTGCTGGTTTAATTGTCGCTGAACCTGGTACAAACAAGAGATCTTGATTTAATGAAATCATCATTTCATTATCCAGATCAGTTTTTTTAGGCATATTATCTGTATAGACCGTATTAGACTCTATTTCTTCTAATGTGGCTTGTGTTTCATCTTCAAAACCTAAACTTTCTTTAATCATGTTTGATGCCTGCTCGATAGTAGATTGATTGATACTTGAAATAGAATATAAGTAAATGAAAAAAACCAATAAAAGCATCGCAATGTCTGTAAACGACATATAATATTCATTACCATCATCACCACCCGAATTTAATCCTTCGTTTTCCATAGCTTTCGTCTCTCTTTATCAGTTAAAAACATCTGCATTTTTTCTTTAATTACATAAGGAGCATCATTATTTGCTAAAGCAATAATACCTACTAATAACATTTCTTTTTGAAGTGATTCTTCGTAACTTAATACTTTCAAACGGCCAGCAAGTGGGTTAAAGACTAAGTATGAAAATAATAGGCCATAAAATGTTGTTACCATCGCCATCGCCATACTTTGGCCAAATAATTCAGGACTCGATAAATCGGCTAATAATTTAATAAGCCCGACAACTGTTCCAAATAAACCAAAGGCTGGTGCATATTTACCCGCTGTTTCAAAAAATAAAATACCTAATGAATGTCTTTTTTGAATGTATTTGATATTTTCTAATAAAATTAGCTCTAAATCATGCGGTGATACTTTATCGACCAAAAGCTGTAAGGCACTTTTTATGAAATGATCGGTTTGCTGATCAACTTCTGGCTGAATTGATTCAAATCCTTGAACACGAACTTTTTTTCCTAATTCAGAAATAAACTCGATATCTAACTTGAAATTTTGGGTTTGCTTTATACTAAATGCTACTCTCAAACGAGAAAATATTTTTTTAAATTGAGTATCAGGAAACTGTAAATGAGCCGCAGCTGTTACACCACCTAATACAATAATTAACGATGGCGGATTCCAAAACAACTCAATTATATACTCTAATCCAATTGCATATGCATTTAAACCAAATGCCAATACAATTCCGATTACCAGCGTTACATCTATTACAAACCCTCTTTTTTTTGCCATTGTTTATTCCTTTTTATTCCTTTTATTTATTTTTTTCCGTTCCCTCTTGAGGAGGTACCGGGGATGCTTTTGCAGCCGCTTGTTGTGCTGCTGCAGCCGGGGCTGCTTTTGCAGCCGCTTGTTGTGCTGCTGCAGCCGGGGCTGCTTTTGCAGCTACTTGTTGTGCTGCTGCAGCTGGGGCTGCTTTTGCAGCTACTTGTTGTGCTGCTGCAGCTGGAGCTGCTTTTGTAGCTACTTGTTGTGCCGCTGCAGCTGGAGCTGCTTTTGCAACTGTGATATTTTTCTTAATTGACTGGTCTATTTCGCCCGTTGACTGTAGTTGACGTACTAATTTAATGAAATCGAAATGAATTTCTTCTATTTTATCTTCTTCGAGCTTTTCTTTGTATAAGTCCATATCGTCTTTTACAATGGCCTCATTTCTGGATGTTAATAAACTTAATAGTTCCTTTGATTGTTCTTCAGCTAATAATGTTAAAAATTGGGGCAGCACCTCTTTTTCGAACAAAATATCGACAATTACCTTGCGGTCCTCTTTTGAAAAGAGCATTATATCTATAGGTTGAATAAAATAAGGCTTATAATCTTTAATCACACGTTGATCGATTCTTATATTTTCGATTTTGTTAAACGCATCGTTATCTAACATCTCTAACATCTGAATAAACTGAGAATCTTTATCTGCTGCAGATACGGCTTTTGCTTCGCCCTCGGTTTGAATTTTTTTCATTAAAAAATTGCCAAACTTTTCTAAATAAAGTTCGTTACTTGGTGAAATGTTATGATATGCAGCCAAATAATTGCCTATTGTTTTTGGATCTAAAATTGTGAACATACTTTTAAGTTCACTCATTGGAAGAAAATGACAAAGTAAGCCCTTTACATCTGCGCCTTGTTTATTAATATACGAAAACACGACATCATTTGATAACCCTGCAAAAAATTCTTGCTGCTTTACTTCTGTGGTCGCTACTTTTGTTTCACTTGCTCCAAACTGCTGAATTTCACCCGTAATATCTTTACTCATATTAAATAGAGCATCATTTTCAGTTAATTCATAAAACTCTTTTAAAACCGTCTGAATTGTTTCTATGCGATAAGAAGGGCTATCATTGATTCGACTTAAAATGTAACGGCGCTGAAAATCGGATAATTGAAATTCTTTTAAAAAATCGCGTAACAAATTGACATCTTGTTTATAAATAAATGACAATACAATAATAACCTTATCTAAATTTGTTATCTTACTCATTGTTATCTAACCCCATCCAATATTTTAAAACTTCGACTGATTCTTTTTTCTTTGTTTTGACGGCATCTATCACACCAGATGGATAACTTTCTGGCACACCTTTGGAATCTACGTTTACAGGGATAGCATTTTGCGCCTCTTCAGCTTTTTGGGCAGCATCTCTTTTAGCTTGATTTTCTTTTCGGACTGTATTTACATATTTAATTAACTTAATTAAATTCTCAAAAAGATACTTAACAACTGGAATAGCTACCATTATGCCTATTATGGTGGCTATTAGTTGCCAATATTTTGCTAATTGGTTTAAAGCGAAGACAACAGGGTTAACCAAATATTCAACTACGTATTCATACACAATTTGCGAAATTTGATATACATTTTCGAAAAAGGTTGGTTTTAATTCGATGGCTTGTGTTTTAACGCTTAACAGATCTCCACGTTCAAGATCTAATGGCAAAACATCTAATAATGTAGCTTGTAAGCCCTCCACTGATAATTCGTTTTCTGTAATTACAGCTGGATCAACTAAAACAGTAACTTTAATATTACTAATTGACGTATTGTCATAACTTACTTCGATTTTCTTTTCGTCAAAGTAAAATGATTTCGCTGTTTCTTGATGAGTTTGAGACTCTGTTGTTTTTTCTTCTTTTCCATAATCATCTTGAATACTAAATCGATTTGCTGTTGTTACTAAAGCTTCCATACCCGGTAACTGAATCGATTCTTCTGCCTCCATTACCATTTTTTTAATTTTTGGGGCGGCAATCATTTCACGTGACATAGATGAACTTTTTATTTCATCAAGTTCTTTAGGGTCTTTGACATGTTGTTGGATTTTTTCAACTTTGTCTCGAAACTTTACAGAAGCAAATACTAAATATTTATCACTTGGTAAAATGATGTCTAATAAATGAGTGGCTTTTTGAACCAACTGCGTTTCGTAATTGGTTTCTTTTGTCGAAAAAAACATTTCTCGAATTCCATTATGAGCAAGATTTAAAATCCAAATTACTAAAATGAACACAGCAACAACGATCGTTACATTAACGACATATTTTATAGATCTTGCTACCGCCAAAATAATATTTGACACAATATTAAGCACTGAAAATCCTTTTTATTTTTAATAATCAATTTCTATTACCAACTATCAGAAGTTTATAAACATTTTTTTTATTTTTTGTTTTTTTGGGAGTTAATTTTTTTG
>CEOK01133057.1_pt1 | contig 12746 bp, 10 predicted proteins | sample 427001 | NCBI WGS metagenome assembly CEOK01 (sample SAMEA2591108, study PRJEB7988) | marine metagenome | isolation source: saline water (ENVO:00002010), including | reverse complement strand
GCGGTGAGGTCGCTCTGCTCTTTCATTAAAAAGGCATATCGTTCTTCGTGTTCTGCATGTTCTTCGATGGCTACGAGGTTAACAGGTCCCATTAGGTCCAGCTTTGCTTGAATTTCTGCAACGCGTGTTTCGATAAAGTCTCTACTAGGTATTTCATCTTTTTCCCATTCCGGGATAGGTTCTTCAGCGAGCTCTTCTGGAGTGATCTGATAGGATGCTGTTAAACGTTCAATCAGATTATCTCGTCGCATCACGGTTTCGGCTTTTTCTACATCCATTTTTGAATGTTGTTTCAATAACGTTTCGAGTTCTTGGCGTTGAACTCGGAGACCGCTTTCGGCTGTGGTTAGCGTATGTAAATATTCATCTCGTTGTAGACGTTCTTCTTGGAGTTTGACTGCTGTATTTTCGACGGTTTTTTGAAGTGTTGTGATTTGATCTTTTGCAAGTTGAGATTGTTGTTTGAGTTCTTCGATTCGCTTTCGATAACTATTCACGCCATTGGATCGCTCATCAATCAATTCATTCAGCTCTTTGATGCGGGCTTCTAGCGGTTGTTTTCTTGCGTTGTGTTGTTCTTGTTGCTGAATACAGTGAGCGGAATGTAGGCGTTTCTCTGCCGTATCTTCAAAACGCTGAGATCGATCCTCCTCAAGCTGATTCATGCTCTTCGTCAGCTCTTGGATAGTGCTACGTAATTGGCTCTGCTGAGTTCGATGTGTTTGTATTTGTTCGGCAAGTGTTTGACGCGACGAGTTGCCAGATGCGGCATGTTCTTCCAATTGTTGCAGTTCAAAAGAGATCGTTTTAGTTCGATCATCAGAAGCTTCAGTTTCACGCATAATCACTTGTAGTTCACCTTGCTGAATGGCTAGGTCTTGCTTCTTTTTATCGATGTCTGAGTGTAAAGAAGCGATGGGATCTTTACCATCTTCGAGTCTTTTTTGAGTTTTTGCATAGATGGTCTCAGTTTGGTTCAAATCGGCTTCGAGAGATTTAACTTCCTCTGAAACTCGAATACGGAGTTGATGACGAGCTAGAAGAGATCGTCCTTCATCTTCTTCAATTAACCATTCTGAAGTCTGATGACTGAAAAGAATGCCCTCTGTAGTTATGAATTGTTTATCGTTAGGTAGTGGATTGGGTAGATGATCTAGGTTTTCAATTATATAAATATGCCCTAGAAGATGTTGGAGTAGTGGTCGAATGGACTCTTCACATTGGATATGCTGGATGAGTGTATTGCCGCTGTTTTTTTCAGGGTCGGCAGGCGCTGCGACATCGGCATGAAGTAACCGGATACTTCCAAGTGACTCGGATTTCATTTTATCAAAAATAAGCCGTGCCGTAGCCCGATCTTTAACGATTAGTGTATCAATAACGCTCCGTAAAGATGCTTCCAGTGCAGGTTGCCATTTTGGATCAATTGCCACTTTTTCAACAAGAGGCCCAATAAGTTGATCTGCTGAAAGCCATGCGGGTCTTTTTTCCTTTTCAAGTAATTCTTGGTTACCCGCCGGGAAACCACTGTGTCGTGTTTCTTTTTCGGAAAGTAATTCTAATTGTGCTCTTTTTGCGGCTATTTTTTGATGAAGTTCTGTTTTTTGTTGGAGCCAATTGGCTTGTTCTTCTTGGTTTTTAGAATGGATTTGCAGAAGGGCTTGATGTTGTTGTGTTTGTTTTTCAAGTAGAGATTTTTGTTCCACAAGTCTTGTTTGCATCTGAGTTGCTCGGTCCTGAAAATGAGTGGTAGAGCGTTCCAGTTCGGCTTTTTCGGTCGATAATCGTTCGCGTTTGAGCATGCTTTCGCGATCCCGAGCATCTAATGCATTTAATTCATTTTGCAATCGAGTGAGTGTGCTATCTAAATCGACGGAGGTTGTTCGTTTCTGAGATAGATCATTACGAATAAGTTGCATTTGATCTTCGATTTCTTTTTGAGAAAATAAGGCTTCTTCGAGCTCTTTTTTAGCATTGGATACGGCGAGAAGAAGGTCTGATTCGGCTTGTTGCATAGTTGAATATTCTTGCTGATGATGTTCCAGACGATGCGTGGCTTCTTGGGTCTCTCGATCGTTTCTTTCTGCAAGAGATTCAAGTTCATTCATTCGATCGGTATTGATGAGAATCAGTTGATTGGCCTGCGTTAGATCGCTCCGCGCTTGAGAAGCTTCTTCTAGTGCTTGGTTTATATGATTTTCTCGTTCGGCTAGAGCTTGTCGGGCATGCGATGCTTTTGCTTCAGCGGCTTCGACTTGCTGATGTAAATTTTCACTGGTTTCATCAAGATCGCTGATCTGCTTTTTTAGCTGCGAGAGTGTGGCTTCTAGGTCAGTGAGGTATTGATTTGAAGCGTAAATATCAAGAGAGCGTATTTCAGAAGATAATTCTTTATAGCGTCTAGCTTTTCCGGCTTGGCGTTGGAGAGATATAATTTGTCTTTTAACTTCACGAATTACGTCATCCAGTCGAAGTAGATTTGCCTCCGTGTGTTCTAGTTTGCGTAAGGCTTCTTTTTTATCTGACTTATATTTTGTGATACCGCTCGCTTCTTCAAAAACGGCACGACGATCTTCGGGCCTTGCGGATAAGATTTGGTCAATTTTTCCCTGTTCCAATACAGAATAGGAATCTGTTCCGACACCGGTATCCATGAAGAGGCGCTGAATATCTTTGAGGCGACATGCCTTTCGGTTAAGAAAATATCCGCTTTCGCCGGAGCGAAAAACACGGCGAGCAATGCAGACTTCATCGTAGTCAACACCGAGTGTGGAAGCACAATCTGCTAGCGTAATACTGACTTCAGCCATTCCGAGTGGTTTGGCATTATCGGTGCCGTTAAAGATGACATCTTCCATCTTAGCGCCACGGAGTGCTCGGGCGCGTTGTTCTCCTAATACCCAGCGAACAGCATCAGACACATTACTTTTTCCGCATCCATTGGGACCAACGATAGCGGTCATCCCGGGTTTGAATTCGAGTTTTGTTTTTTGTGCGAAACTTTTAAAGCCAACTAATTCAATTGATTTAAGGTACAAAAGATATCCTCCAAAATGTAACACGGAGGGTAGCACAGACAGTGCCTCGCGTGGCAATGGATTTTTTCCTAGTTTAGGAGGGCAATCTGTTCGGCAGCTTGGAGGCCTGAGCAAGCGGAACCTTCAACGCGTGGGCCACCAAATGCATCACCGGCAAGGGTTAATTGAAGATGTATGTTGGTTAAAGATCCTTCTTTAATTGGATTAATCGGCAAGGTGTAGCCCCAGCGGTGTGCTTGTGTGCTTTTGATGGATAACTTCATCAATGGTTTAAGTTCATTTAAAATCAGCGCAATTTTCTCATCATTCGTTTCGTCCCATGAGGAAGCGGCAAAATCAGATGTAGTCTGAATGGTTAATGCGGGCACATTTGAGATGCCTTTCATTTGGTTGTCAGCCATCCAGCTAATGGCTGGATGATCAAACTTGATGCCCCCTGGCTGAGGAAGGTCACTAGGCTCATTTAATCGAAGCATGACAGAAAGCCCTTTTTCGTATCGCACGTTTTGAAGCGCATGTTGCATATCAGAGGGGAGTTTTAGATCAGTGGTCTCAAGAAGGCGTGTCGTCTGAGGGGTAGGAGTTGTAATAAGCAGGTGAGATCCACTGTACTGGGTTCCATTTTCGCAAGAAGCCGTCCATGTTTGATGATCGAAGGAGAGGTTAATGACTTCTGTTGAGAGATGGACATTCAGGTTTCTTGCTATGTGTTTGGGGAGACTATTCATGCCTTTGGGTGCAATCCATCGCGGATGTTGCTCAGATTGATCAGATTCGTTTCCAAACCAGATTTTAATGATGTTGGCCGTGCTCCATTGATCAACATAGGATTGGAAGTTGGATTTCCGTACAGTGAAAAATTGAGCACCGTGGTCGAAGATAGCACCATCAAATGCTCTGGTTGCCATTCGACCTCCATAATGGCGACCTTTATCAAGAACGGTGACTGAAATACCGCTTTCTTGCAGTTTTGTGGCAGCCATGAGTCCCGATATACCAGCACCAATGATTAAAACATCGCTGTGTTTATGATGTTCCATGAGACTCCTGCTTTAAAGAGGCAAAAGCCGTTAATGCTTTTTCTCGAGACTGTTTTAAATCTATGATTGGCAGTGGATAATTTTCACCGAGAGTTATATTAGCTTCTTTGAGTACGAGAGCGGGTGCTTCCCAAGGGTTGAATAGGAATTCATTCGGTATCCGTTTTAATTCTGGAACGTATTTTTTTGTATAGCTGCCGTTGGGGTCAAATTTTTTGCCCTGAGAAATGGGATTGAAAATACGAAAATACGGTGCTGCATCCGCTCCACAACCCGCGACCCATTGCCAACTTGCACTGTTATTGGCATGATCGGCATCTACGAGACAATCTCGGAACCAAGCTTCGCCTAATTTCCAATCCAATAAGAGGTTCTTAACGAGAAAGGATCCTACAATCATTCGTACGCGGTTGTGCATATATCCTGTTTGCCAAAGTTCTCGCATGCCGGCATCCACGATAGGGATTCCTGTTTTCCCTTGTTGCCAGTGTCGGAGATGCTGATGGTTTTTCTCCCATGGAAAACGGTTAAACTTGGTCTGTAAATTTGTATGTTGGAGGGTGGGGTTGTGATGCAATAGATACGCAGAAAACTCTCTCCATCCTAATTCACTACGAAAATGATCCACATTTTTTTCGGATGCTTTTTGTGCCACTGCATACCAAGCTTGATTAGGTGAGATTTCACCCCAATGTAGGTGGGGCGATAGTCGGCTTACATAGGGATCTGCCGGAAAGTTACGTCCTTCCTTATAGTTGGCGATTCCGATTTCAGTGAAGGTCTTTAATTTTTCATGGGCACCGGCTTCACCAATCTCCCATTCTTTTTGAATGGAATGGTTCCAGCTTTTTGAGGGTAACAGTGCTAGATCATGTATTGTAACCGTGTGCTCAGAGGCGTCGATTAAATCAAGGGTAGGGGCTGCTATCGGTTCACGTGGAGAGGTGGCGTTCATGCACCCTTTTCGATAATAGGGTGTGAAAACTTTATAGGGCGTACCATCGTCTTTTGTTATCTCATCTTGTGTCCATAAATAGGACCCGTTGAATAGAGAGACTTCGATGCCCATGGCTTCTAGTTCCACTTGAATTTGATGATCTTGTTCGATGCGCCATGGTTCGACGCAATGGTTCCAGCAAACCCGTTTTATTTGGTATCTATCGATCAAACGTTTTAGTTGATTTAGGGCATTTCCGCGAGTGATACACAATCGATTATCAAGATCCTGTTGGAGAGATACCAACGAGTGGTGAAGCCAAACTTTACTGGCGGCTCCTAATTGATCGTTCTGAAGGAGATCTTCTTCATAGTGGTAGAGAGCTAATAGAGATCCTTTGGATTGGGCTGCATGGAATGCAGGATTGTCTTTTACTCTTAAATCCTGCCGGAACCAATGAATGGTTGAAAACTGGGTAATCATGATTTAAATTCGCCATGAAAGCTTATTCCTTTCGTTAGAGAGGAATGTTTTTGCTTTTTCCTTAAAAGAATGGTGCTCTTTTAAACGTGAGTAAATTGGAGGTAGTAGTTTGAAAAAACGGCAATATAAAGTGAAATCTAACAAGGATTTTTTGATTTTTGGTTTCGTTTTCTTTTTCTTATGTATTTGGGCAATTAAGGACGCATGGTTTCCTTCTGATACCGTTCTCAAAAAACATCCTCGAGAAATTGTATCTGCTTTTGAAATGGGTGGACAGCTTGCGAAAATCCATGTGGCTGAAGGTGATTTTGTGAAAGAGGGTTCGGTCATGGCTGAGTTATCGTCAACACAGCTAGAAACAGAGTTGACCGAAATGAAGGCGGCGTATTCAAAAGAGCGTAAATCAGTTCAAGTACTTGAGGTTGCCATTAAAAATGCGGTTCAAAATGGAGCGACGAAAAATTCGATTGCTGATATGAGAAATCGCAAACTTATTGCAGAAGAAAAAATGGCAGAATTTCATGAGTCTGTTAATTCACTCAATGATACACAGGGAAAAATGCGTCTTATCGCTGAAAAAAGTGGTACGGTATTAGACGTCTATTTGGGTGAACGGATTCAAATAGCGGCGGGTGAATCGATCATTAAAATTCATCCGCAGGATAATTTTTATGTATTCAATAAAAGCCTAGCTATCTTCAGTTTCTTGGCTTGCATCTTTTTCTTTGTATTTCATTTTTTTGGAAATTAGTGGTTTCAGAACATTGTGTGCTTGACCCATCAAAGGGGTTTCCTATTATCACGCCTCCTTGCACAAGACTGAATTCCGTTCGTCTTACTCGTTTTCTTAGAAGGAGATAGGAATGACAAAAAGAGATTTAATAATACGTATATCGGATGAAACTGGACTTATTCAGGAAGATGTTAAAGCAGTTCTTCAGAAAAGTTTGGATTATATTGTGGAAGCGTTGGAAAAAAATGAGTCGGTCGAGTTTCGTAATTTTGGCGTGTTTGAAGTTCGAGAGCGGAAAGAGCGAGTGGGTCGAAATCCCAATCAGCCTGAAAATGATGTCATGATTCCTGCGCGACGAGTCGTCAAGTTCAAGCCGGGTAAGGTGATGAAACAACGGATTACAGGTAGTTAATCAAATGAGTAATGAGTTTCAACCTTTGCAGGGGATGAATGATTTAAGCGGAACGGAAGTTTTGCGTTGGCAGGCGTTAGAAACAATAGCGCACAAGCAGCTCGCTTTTTTTGGCTTTACGGAGCTACGAACACCCATTTTGGAGCGTAGTGAAGTTTTTTTGCGTTCTTTGGGAGATGCGACTGATGTTGTTCAAAAAGAGATGTATGCCTTTGAGGATCGGGGGGGACGTGCGATTTCGCTTCGTCCAGAAGGAACGGCAGGGGTGGTGCGCCATGTAGCTAGTTTGGGTGAAGAGGGGCTTCAGTCTAAATTTTATTATATGGGACCCATGTTTCGTTGCGAAAGACCACAGGCCGGACGAAAGAGACAATTTCATCAAATTGGGGTCGAGGCATTCGGAGAGCCTAATCCACTAGCGGATGCAGAATGTATTGCTTTACAGGTTCACTTGCTAGAAGCGTGGGGATTAGAGGGTGTTTCCATTCGGATAAACACGCGCGGCGCAAAAGATGAGCATGAACATGTTAGCGAAGGGCTTCGTTCTGCACTAGAACCCCATAAAAATAAGTTATGCGAAGATTGTCAGCGCCGTATGAATGAAAATGTGTTGCGCGTGATAGATTGTAAAAATGAGAGATGTAAGACTGTTTCTCAATCGATACCGGCTATGTTGGATTTTTTAAGTGAAACATCACAGGCATATCTAAAGGATGTTTTGGAGGCCTTGCGACAATTGGGTGTGAACGCGGAATATGATGCGACTCTTGTTCGTGGTCTTGATTATTATGAGCATACTGTGTGGGAGTTAACTCATTCGGCATTGGGCGCTCAGAATGCGTTGGCTGGCGGCGGGCGATATGCCGTTCAGATGGGCAAGAAGACGATTAATGGAGTTGGGTTTGCGGTCGGTGTCGAACGGGTTCTTGCGACTCTAGAGGCAAGCAATAAAGGCTTTTCTGATGAGATGGAACATCAAAGATATTGGCTCGTATCCTTGGGCGAAGATGCATTAAAGGCGAATATGGTTCTGGCCATGCAACTACGCAAAAAGGGACTACGATGTGGGTTGGAATTAAATGTAAAAAGCATGAAAGCACAAATGAGAAAAGCAGCCCGATTTGGGGCGGCATATGCCTTGATTCGAGGTGACAATGAACTTAAAGCAGGGCAAATTATCGTGAAGAATTTAAAAGAAAGTCTACAAGAGGAGTGTGATCTTCAATCTTGGCTGAGGACACATGAGGGAGAGGAATAATATGCATGAATTTCGTACACACACCTGTGGTGAACTGAGAAAAGAAGATGCGGGTTCAACCGTTCGTATTTCGGGATGGGTTCACAGCGTTCGTGATCACGGAGGAATTATCTTTATCGATCTAAGAGATCATTATGGGTTAACTCAAGTGGTAATCGATCCATCCAAATCGTTTTATAAGGGTGTGGATCATTGGCGTGTGGAGTCAACGCTTTGTTTTACGGGTGGTGTTGTAGAGCGTATTCCTGAAGCTGTAAATCCCCGATTAGATACGGGAGCAATAGAGGTTGCAGCCGAGGAGATGGTTACTTTAGGCGAAGCCAAAGTGATTCCTTTTCAGGTCTCTAAAGATGAAGACTGCAATGAAGCGTTGCGGTTGGAACATCGATTTTTAGATATGCGTCGTCAGAAGTTACATGACAATCTAATTTTGCGATCAAACGTTATTGCACGCTTACGTGAATTGATGACTGCGGAAGGCTTTATGGAAATGCAGACACCGATTCTAACCAGTAGTTCTCCAGAGGGAGCACGTGATTATTTGGTGCCGAGTCGGGTTCATCCTGGTAAGTTTTATGCGTTACCTCAAGCCCCTCAACAGTTTAAACAGTTATTGATGACATCTGGGTTTGATCGATATTTTCAGATTGCACCTTGTTTTCGCGATGAGGATGCTCGTGCAGATCGGTCTCCGGGTGAGTTTTATCAGTTGGATATGGAGTTAGCCTTTGCCACGCAAGAGGATGTGTTTGAAGTCAACGAACGAGTTTTACACTCTGTTTTCAGTGAGTTTTCAGATAAAAAAATTGATGAGACGCCTTTTCAGCGAATTCCTTATTTAGAAGCGATGGATAAATATGGAAGTGATAAGCCGGACCTGCGCAATCCGCTTGTGATGCAGGATGCCACTGAATTGTTCAGAGAGTGTGATTTTAAAGCATTTGCAGGTGTCGTGGCATCAGGAGGCAGTGTTTTAACAATTGCGGCTAAAGGGTGTGCGGGTCAGTCCCGAAAATTCTTCGATGAAATGATCAAATTTGCGCAAGGTGTCGGCTCGAAAGGATTGGGTTATCTTCGTTGGAATGATGGAGAGGTGCAGAGTCCGATCGCTAAGTTTTTGAGCGAGGAAACACTGGAAATGTTGAAAAATATGGGTGGGGTTTCTGAGGGCGATGTGATGTTCTTTATTGCGGATGAAGCTAAAACAGCACGAGAAATTGGTGGGCACGTGCGTGACGAATTGGGTCGGCGATTAGGGCTGATTGATCCGAATGTATTTAAATTCTGCTGGATCGTTGATTTTCCAATGTATGAGTTGGATGATGAGGGAAAAGTAGAATTTTCTCACAATCCATTTTCGATGCCACAAGGCGGGATGGATGATCTATTACATAAAGATCCATTAGATATTTTGGCATATCAATATGATATTGTGTGCAATGGTGTTGAACTTTCTTCCGGTGCGGTTCGTAACCACAGTCCTGAATTGATGATCAAAGCGTTTGCGATTGCTGGATACGATCAATCAGTTGTGGAGTCTAAATTTCCAGCGCTTTATAAAGCTTTTCAGTTTGGAGCTCCTCCTCATGCTGGAATTGCACCGGGTGTAGATCGAATTATTATGTTATTGGCTGATGAGCCTAATATTCGTGAAGTGATCGCATTTCCAATGAATCAGAAAGCGCAAGACTTATTGATGAGTGCACCTTGCGAAGTGGAGTCACGTCAGTTACGTGAATTACATCTACAAGTGAAATTGCCGAAGCGAAGTGAGGGAGCAACTACGGAGAGCGGAGTATGAAAAAACGCCTTGATCAATGTTTCGCAACATTAAAAGCGGAACAGAAAAAAGCATTCATTGCCTATCTATCTGCGGGAGATCCAGATTTATCCAGTACGGTCGATATTGTTCTGAGGCTCGAAGATCAGGGTGTAGATGTTGTTGAACTGGGTTTGCCTTTTTCGGATCCGCTTGCGGATGGCAGAGTGAATCAAGAGGCTTCCACGCGTGCGCTCGAAGCAGGTGCCACGTTCGATGGCGTAATGGAATGTGTGGGGCAAATTCGAAAGCGATCATCTATTCCAATTGTTTTTTATGCTTACATGAACCCGCTCTTATCCCGTGGGTTTGATAAGGCAATTAAGGCCGGAGCAGAGGCGGGCGCCGATGGATTTTTGTTGTTGGATTTGCCGGTCGATGAATCACGGCCCTATAGGCAGGCTCTAAAAGAGAATCAGATGCATGCTATTCAGTTGATTACCCCCACGACACCAGATGAGCGAATTCAGAAGATTGTCAAACAAGCGAGTGGCTTTGTTTATTGTGTTTCACGGGAAGGGGTCACTGGAGTACAAGATCGAATTGCTCAGGGCGCAGGCGATTTAGTGAAACGAATTAAAACGCATACCGATCTACCTGTTGCTATTGGATTTGGAATTGGTTCTCCAGAGCAAGCTCGTGAAGCCGCTCAGCTTGCGGATGGAGTGGTAGTGGGTAGTGCCATTGTGAATGCCTTTCATCAAGAGAGCCATAATGTTGAGGGACGTTCCCGAGCAGCAGCTTTCGTGGGTTCTATGGTGCGAGCGGTTAAAGAGGTCTCTTAATGAATCATGTGTACGCAGTAATTATGGCAGGGGGGCGCGGTGAGCGTTTCTGGCCATTAAGTACATCCCGTAAACCCAAGCAACTCCATGATTTAATCGGCGATAAAACATTGATTGCACAAGCCGTTGACCGTTTAGAAGGGCTTATCCCAATTGAACAGGTGCTTGTGATTACCCATGCCGATATTGTTGAAGCTACGCTACGAGCAGCTCCTCAGTTAAAACCGGAAAATGTGATTGGAGAGCCATTCGGTCGAGATACGGCAGCGGCCGTTGCGTGTGCGGCAGCCTTGGTTAAGAGTCGAGACGAGAAGGGCGTGTTTGCGATATTAACAGCTGATCAGGTAATGGGTGATATTGAACGATTTCAAGCCACCTTACGAAGCGGATTACAACTAGCCGCGGAAAACGATATTCTCGTGACGATTGGAATTCAACCCACATTTCCTGCAACGGGTTTTGGGTATATCGAAAGCGGTGATATGTATGCAGAAAAAGAGGCAGTAGTCTTTCGAATTGCTAAGAAATTTGTTGAAAAACCAGATGTAGAGCGAGCAGCGGCCTATCTGGAGACTGGTCAATTCTTTTGGAATGCCGGTATGTTTATTTGGTCCGTTGCTTCACTCGAAAAAGCCTTTAAGAAACATGCATCAGCCACCTATGATTTAATGGCGGCACTGACAAAATATGCTAATCAAAATGAAATTCATGCTGGAATGGATCTGTTATATCCTGACGTAGAAAAAATTTCGATTGATTATGCTCTAATGGAGAAAGCAGATAATATCGTCATGGCATGCGGCTCTTTTGCATGGGATGACGTAGGCACTTGGACGGCATTAGAAAGCCATTTTAAGCCGGATGAATCAGGAAACACAATCATCGGAGATGTTACGGTTCTTAATAGTAAATCGAATATTATATATTCTAAAGACCACTTAACTGCATTAATCGGAGTTCAGGATGTGATCGTAGTGCAGGCAGATGGGGTGACACTCGTTTGCGCAAAAGAAGCGGCTCAACAGATTAAATCTGTCGTTCAGGAACTGAGTAAGCAAGATCCTCATTCACCACTCATATAATTGCTCAGCTATAAAATAGATTATGATATTTATAAAACTTGAATATCTTAAATATCTATATATAAATAAGCTATCTTTTGTGGAGAATAACCTCATGGCATCTAAAATTATATTAACTTCCTTTTTATTAGTAACGAAATTGGCAGTCGCTGCTTTCACGGAAAAAGAGATCGAGTTAAGGATAAAATTAAGTACACATTAATCCCTGGGGAAGGGGATTTAGATGCGGGGTTGATGTTTAATGTCTACTAAGCGAGATAAAATATTCATGTATAAAAACAGAGTTAAGTCGAAAAGCTGTTTTCTTCTAGGAATCACTATTTTTTTCATTTTTTGCTGTGCGCCAATTTCTGAGGCTTTTCAAATGCGGGTTTGGGAAGATGTGAACGGATTGCAAATTAAAGGTAAATTTGTTCGGGAGATTTTTGGGTCTATTGAAGTTCAACGACCCAATGGTGATTTACATAGCATACCGCTGGAAGATCTTTCGCCAGAGGATTTAACGTATGTTCGTACGCTAATTCCTCCGGATGTTGTGGTTTCGGTTCGAGCCAAAGAGTCTGTTAAAGATCGGAATGAAGAGTTTATATGGGCCAATGATAAATTAACCGTTGTTACGGCTGAAGTTGAAGTTCGTAAAAAGAGCCGCTCTCCCTATCAAGGAACGTTAAAAGCAGAAGTTTATTTAATTGGTAAAGAGATGGTGACAGGCGCATATACACCTGTTGGTAAGGGGACTTCTCGTGTTCATTTTACCGAAGAGAATAAAGGTCGATATACATTTAACACATCAGCTACCTATCGTGTTTATGAAGAATATAATAATCTCGAAACACGAGGAGCGGAATACGAAGGCTATTTGGCGGTTGTTGTTGATCCGCAAGGCAATAAATTGGTCCAGGAAAGCGATCTTTCATGGCTATTGGACGAAAATATAGATGCTCTTCGCCAATTTTATGTGGGTATCTTTTTTGATGAAACTTGTAAAAAACGCAGTGTGCCGCGTCCAAGATATTACGATGGTCGTGAGCGTTTCTAAATAGAATTGATAGTTCGTTGTATAATGCCATTGCCAATCTGCTCTACATTTCATAGATTTTCACGCTTTCACTGATTGCCGGAGTGGCGGAATTGGTAGACGCACGGGATTCAAAATCCC
>CEOK01027485.1_pt1 | contig 12753 bp, 12 predicted proteins | sample 427001 | NCBI WGS metagenome assembly CEOK01 (sample SAMEA2591108, study PRJEB7988) | marine metagenome | isolation source: saline water (ENVO:00002010), including | reverse complement strand
AGAAGTAAAACAAATTGTTAGAATTAGTTTAGAAATGAGCTTTGACATCTCCAAAGCTGGGAAGTCAGATAATATAGATGATGCACTTGATTATAAAAAAATAGGTAAATCCATTGTAAATTTAGTGGAGAACTCTTCTTTTTTTCTAGTAGAAAAAATGGCAGAAGAAATTGCTTCATTAGTTTTAACAAATGAGCAGATAGAAGAGATTAAATTGCGCGTAGAAAAACCAGGAGCATTGAGAGGTTCAAAATCAGTTGGAGTTGAAATCTTGAGAAGTAGTTCATGAAAGAAATCACCATAAGTTTGGGAAGCAACATCAATCCAATATTTAATTTACAAGAAGCGAGTGAATTAATAATTAAAAATTTTACACACATAAAGTCTTCAAAAATTTATTCAAGTAAATCAGAAGGTTTTCAGGGAGATGATTTTCTTAATCAAGTTATTCTCTGCAATACCGAGTTAGAGTTTGAAAAAGCTATCCATTCCTTAAAAAAAATAGAGATTTCAATGGGCAGAAAAAAAGAGTTAAAAAAGTTTTCCGATAGATTAATCGATTTAGATCTTTTAACTTATGGCGATGAAATTTTAAAAAAAAATGGTCAAGAGGTTCCTCATAAAGATATAGAAAAATATCCTTTTGTCTTAGTTCCCCTTGCAGAAATTTGTCCGGAAAAAATTCATCCAATCAATAAAATCTCTTTTAAAAAAATGCTTTCTGAAAAAAAAGACTTTTCTAGCAAAGTTGAATTGATTTAGTTAACAAACCTCACCCAGTTCCCTTGCGCGTTCATACTTAGTTTTTTCCTCTGTTGGAAGGTATTTAACGGCAAAGAAAAGAAGAGTTAAACTTACTAAAAAAACAATCGAAAGAGTCTGCATTGACAAACTCAATGCATCAGCAGTTCCATTTCCATAGGATATGAAAATATCAGCTACTTTTCCAACTGTATAAGGCCCCAAGGCAAGACCAACAACAGATGCCATTAAAATAAAATAGGCTGATGCCATGCCTCGCATTCTTGGTAGAGCAAGGTCAGTGGCTGTGGCTACACAAAGTCCTACCCAAAATGTAGAAACAAAAGACCAAATAATATGATGCACATAAAAGAGAAATAAAGTCTCTGCATGAAGGGCGAGAATTAAAAATAAAGGAGATAACACTACGGAGATCATTCCAACAATTAGCCTACCATTTGCGTAGAATTTTCTTAAATAATCAGAAAAAACTCCTCCAAAAAGTAATCCAAGAAACCCAAAAATGGCACTTTGTAGTCCTAAATTTCTCCCTGCGATTGTTGCGGATACTTCAAAAGTTTCCATGAAGTAAGTTGGTAAAAATGCACTTACCGCATAACCCATAAAACTAAACAAAGGAAAGGCTATCATTATTAGGTTCATTGTTTTTGACCTGAAAACTATTTCGTATGAGACTGGATCTTTTATTTTAACTGTCTGAATCCAGCTCAAAAGAGCATATAACCCCAAACCGAATGCAGACCACTGAAGCCAATCTGAGGTTAAAAGTCCCATTAATAATATTAATAATAAAATGCCTGCCTTGAATCCTAATTGAAAGAATATCTCTTTTTTATCGGAGTCTTCTTTGTGAAGATTTATCATAGATGCAATGGGAATAATACCAGCAAGCATTTTGCCTGCTTCTTTGAAAGGTTTATCGACTTTTTTTATTTCAACATCTTCTGTATGTCCTCTTATAGGCTCTTTAATTGTTAGAACAAGCAATGCAACAATTAAACCTGGTAGCCCAACAGAAATAAAAGCTATTTGCCATCCTGCAAAACCAAATGGAGCCAATTCACTTATTGGGTAAGAGGAATTCCAAGTATCTGAGATCCACCCACCTAAAAATATTCCAATACCGCCGCCTATATATATGCCACTTGCGTATATTGAATATACAGTTGTCTTTATTTTGTCAGAAAAATAATCGGCCAATAAAGAATATGCGGCTGGACTTGCACTAGATTCACCAACGCCTACTCCTATTCTGCAGACAGCTAGACCTACAAAGCCTTTAGCTAAACCGGATGCAGCCGTCATCAAACTCCACAATCCAACACCTATGCTAATTAATTTAGTTCTATTCCAAGAATCGGCTAATTTAGCTAGAGGAACTCCCATGATTGCATAAAAAATAGCAAATGCAGTTCCATATAAAAATCCTAAATCCCCTAACGAAATACCTAAATCCTTTTGAATTTCTGGTGCAAGAATCGCAATTATTTGTCTATCTAAAAAATTAAAAATATAAACAATTAAAAGAAGCGACAAGACATAGTACGAATAGCCGCCGTCTAATTTAGGCTTATACTCAGAATTCATTAATTAAATTAGAGCAGTTGCGCTTCCAGTAACAACAGGAATATTATTTTGATTTTCAGTTACTAGCTCAAAATTCACTAAAACATTGTCAGAATCTTTTTCGATAGATGTTATTTCTGCTTTAGTAGTTAAAGTGTCTCCAGGCCAAACTTGACTGGTAAATCTAACGCCGAAGTTTTTTAAATTATCATCTCCGACAAGATTGGTTAGCATTTTTCCTGTCATACCCATTGTTAACATGCCATGGGCAAAAACAGATGGATAGCCTGCAACTTGCGTAGTAAAAATTTCATCGGTATGAAGAGGATTGTAATCTCCAGAAACACCTGCGTATTGAACAATTTGAGTACGGGTTAAGTTGTCAACTATCACCTCTTCAAAAGTATCACCTACTTTAATATCATTAACATTGATCATTATTCATATCTCCTAATTTTCAACTACTTTTTCAGTTACCACTCCTACAGATCTTGCAGTAATTACTAACTCATTATTTTGATTAAAATATTTAGTGATACTTTCACTAAATTTCAATAACCCGGCTCTCTTGCTTTCTTTTTCCCATTTTTCTCCCTCTGTAACTTCTGGAGTCAAAACATCTCCGGGTTTTAAGGATTGATGATATTCAAAATGCTGTTCCGCATGAAGCATATTTGTGCTGGCCGAACCCTCTGATTTTTTTTCACTTTTTTTTATTCCTGTTGGCGTTTTACCTGATCCAAACCAAGGTTCTCCAATTTTAGGTCTTAAAGGATTATCTGGATTAAATTGGGCTGCAGATTGGATGAAGGTAGGTGGCGCGATAATTCCTCCTAGCTTATCTCGAGCATACTCTTCATCAGAATAAATAGGATTTTCATCTCCAATTGATCTTGCGAACATCATTATATGACCCTTTTCAATAGGCATACTCTTTTTACTCATAATTCCTCCCCTTAATTAATATTATTTTTGCACAAAAAGCCAACCAAGGTCAGCTAAAGAAACCGTCTGTTCAAAAAATTTATCAGCATCTTTTCCTGCAGCTGTGCCGTCTCTGACTCTTCCAGTTATTCCTTGAGCGATGGCAGCAAGTTTAAACATGCTAAAGCCCATATAAGTATTCCATTCTGATTCACTGATTTCAAACTCAGAATTTTCCATGTACATATCCCGATAGGCATCCAAATTAGGAATGTTCAATTCGTTACATTGGTTTATATCTCCTAAAATAGGATTAATAAAATATTGTAAACAGTGATAGCTAAAGTCTGCGATAGGATCTCCCAAGGTAGAAAGCTCCCAATCTAAGATGGATGAAATTTTATTAGTCTCAGGATTAACAATAACGTTAGTTAAGCTAAAATCACCATGAACTAATCTAGTAGGCTTTTCTGAAGGAAGATTTTCAGGCAGCCAATCAATTAGGTTATTCATAGAGGAAATTTCTGCTGTTTCTGAATCTCTGTATTGCTTAGTCCAAATTGATAATTGTCTAGCAACATAATTTCCAGGTTTTCCAAAGTCTTCTAATCCAATCTTAAAAGGGTCAAGCGAATGAAGATTCGCAATTGTTTCATTCATTGATGAGTAAATTTCGTATCTATCCTCATTGGTTCCATGTGGAATGTGAGATTCCCATATGACCGTTCCGTCTATGTATTCCATTACAAAAAATTCTGTTCCGATTAGACTTTCATCCTCGCAATGTATAAAAGCTTTAGGAACAGGGACATCTGTCTTATTTAACGCAGAAATAACTTTAAATTCTCTATCAACTGCATGAGCAGATTTAAGCAGCACACCAGGAGGCTTTCTCCTTAAAACATAAGATCTGTTTTTTGTTTTTAAAAAGTAAGTTGGATTAGACTGACCACCAATAAATTCTTCTATTTCAAGAGGGCCACTAAAGTCGGGTATTTTTTTTTCTAAGAAAGGTGTAAGAATTTTTGGATCGATAAAATGTTTTTCAGACATTTTTTTTGTTCCATTAAATTGACTTTCGAATTTTTTAATCATACTAATTAAGTCTTAGACTTTTCCATCTTAATTAAGAGACCTTCCACCATCAACTCTTAAAATTTGTCCAGTTATGTATTTATTATTGGCTAAGAAAAAAACTGCTGACGCTATATCTTCTTCGGTACCCAATCTACCCAGAGGAATTTTAGATAAAAGTAGGCCTTCGTCTGATGAGCCGTCTGAAGGAAGAAGAATTGCCCCTGGAGCGACTCCGTTTACAGTTACTTCTGGAGCTAAATCTCTTGCCAAAGATTTGGTAAGTGTTTCTAGCCCACCTTTTGCAGTCGAGTAAATTGAGTAATCTTTCATACCTCTTATTACCATTGCATCAGTAATATTTATTATGCAACCTTTTGTATTTTTAATATTTTCTTTAAGAAGAGATGAGATTAAGAAAGGACCTCTTAGGTTGGAGTTATGCAGATCTTCCCAATCACTTTCTTGATAATTATCGAGAGGAGAAGAATAAAAAGCAGATGCATTATTAACTAAAACATCAACTGATTTAGAAAGTTCTTTTATTTTTTCTATAAAAACTGGATATTTATCGATATCGTTTAAATCAAATTGAATTATCGAACAAGAATCTTTTCTAATACTATTAAGCTCTTCAGATAGCTCATCGGCATATTTTTTAGAAGAGTTGTAATGGCAAAGAATATTGAAACCTTCTTTATGAAATTTTTCACAAATTGCTTTTCCAATTCTTATTGCCCCTCCAGTGATTAAAATTGTTTTATTCATTAAGATAATTTTTAATTATATCGATTCGAGCATTATAGATTTCTTTTTTTACAAGTTCTCCATTTTGAGAAGAACTTTCACTGGGAGATACTGAATTAAGCTCTGAAAGTAAAATATTCCACTCTAAATTAAGTGAAAGCAAAGAGGAATTTAACTTATTATTTTTTTGTAAAAAGTCTATAACTTGTATGGACAGCTTTTGATTTCTAAATGCATTAATTTTCATAAATGCCTCTAATAGTGACTTTGCAGAAATTTCTTTATCCAAAGTAGATCTAAAATCCCTAGAATAATTTTCAAATCTTGCAAACTTCTTTGGTATGGGAAGTGTTTTTTGATTAAAGTTCTCTAAATTTAGAGCAGCCCATTTTTCTTCTTCAGAATGACTTTTGTCACTCAATTTTTTTAAAGAATCAATAGAATTCAAAATATTTTTTTCGATTTCAGGAAAAACAAATAATGCATTTACTTTTTCTAATGTTTCAAAAAAAATATGCGAATGACTCATGCTTAATATCTTTTCTGTCTCTTGCCATATTCTTTCAAAAGATAAGTCTTCTATCTCTGATTTAGGTATAGCTTTCATTATATTCATTGTTGTATCGTCTATTTTAAAACCGAGAGGAAAAAATCTTGTTGCAAACCTTGCAACCCTGAAAATTCTCAAAGGATCTTCAGAAAATGCAGGCGAGACATGTTTAAGAATTTTATTTTTTAAATCTTTTTGCCCTTCATAAGGGTCAACTAAGTTACCATTTTCATCTTGGGCAATGGCGTTAATTGTTAGATCTCTCCGAAATAAATCTTCCTCTAAACTTACAGAATTATTAGTTTCAAAAATGAAACCTTTGTGACCAGAAGATACTTTCTTCTCTTTTCTTGCAAGAGCATATTCTTCTTTTGTTTTAGGATGCAAATATACCGGAAATTTTTTACCGACAGAGATAAACCCTTTTTCTAACATTGACTCGTTAGTTTCTCCAATTACAACATAGTCTTTTTCAGAAAAGGGTAAATTAAGCAGCTTGTCTCTTACAGCTCCTCCAACTAAATAATATTTCATTCTTTAATTCTTTTTATTTGAAACCTTTTATTATCTTCTAGCCTCATTATTGTTAGTTTATCTCCCCAAACACATCCTGTATCTAATCCAAAAATATTCTCTTTTTTAGTTTTTCCCTTAATGGCTGCCCAATGTCCAAAAATAAGTTGGGAGTTCCCACTAAAAATACTGTTTTTAAAATTAAACCAAGCATTCAATTCTTTTGGTATTTCATTAATTCTGCCCTTAAAATTAAAATCTATTTCTCCTTTATGATTACATGCTCTAATTCTTGTCAAAGCATTTACAAAAAAAATTATCTTATCAATTTCACTCATTTTTTTTGAGAATTTAGAAAATGAATTATTAAAAACCTTTTTTAAAATTCTTTTTGGATTTCTCTTTAAGGCAACTTGAAACTCTTTATTCAAATCAATGCAGTTTTTCAAAGATAAATTTGGCGGTATCCCAGCATGAACCATGATTACCTTTTTTGATTTATTTTTGAAGACAATCTTTTTTTTAAATATCAAAGGCTGCTTCATTAAAAATTTTACGTGCTTTAAAGACTCCTTTGATTTCATCAATTCTGAAATGGTATCTGCTTTGGCCAATTTTCTTTGTCCATAAAAGCAAGCTAAGAAATGCAAATCGTGGTTACCTAAAACGATATGAGTTCTTTTTCTTATTTTGTAAACATGCTTTAAAAGTTTTAATGAATCAGGTCCTCTGTTAATTAAATCTCCAACTAACCACAAGTAATCCTTTTCAAGATTAAAATTCACTTTTTTTAATGCTAGTTTAAATTCTTTATAGCAGCCCTGAATGTCTCCTATTGCGTAATTAGCCATTTTTAATGTTGATTTTAGCTAAAGAAATATAATCTTCTAAGCTAAGTTGGTCAGGCCTTAGATTAAAGTCAATTTTAATTTTTGATAAATCTTCTTCTGAAAACAACTCAATAAGAGTTTTATTAATTTTTTTTCTTTTTTTATTAAATAATCTATTTAATAGAAAATTTAAGTTTTTGATTTCATTTGAATTTTTTATATCCTCCTTCGGCTTAAATCTTACGAAAGAACTATCGACTTTGGGAACTGGATCAAAATAAGATCTATTTATGTCAGAGAGAATATCTACTTTACAAAAATAGTTACAAATAACACTTAATTTACCATATGACTCAGTGGTTTCATTTCCGGCACATCTGTAGGCAAATTCTTTTTGAAACATAAAATGCATATCTTTAATTAGATCAATTTGTTTGAAACACCAATCAAGAATAGGGCTAGACATGTTGTAAGGCAGATTACCGATTAATCTTATTTTCTTGTTATTTTCTACAAAGTTATTTAAATCTAGATCAAGGATATTTTTGTTTATTATTGAAAAATTCTTTTCATTTTTAAATTTTTTCTCTAAAGATTTTATTAAATCCTTGTCTATTTCAATTGCATCGTATTTTTCTGGTATACCTAAAAACATTTCTGTCATACTTCCCGAACCAGGACCAATTTCTAAAAAAATGTCATCAGCTTTGGGATCAATGAAACCAAAAATGTTACTCAAGATATGTTTATCTGTTAAAAAATTTTGACCAAATCTTTTTTTCTTAATGTGCTTATTCACAAGATTAAGAAGAGAATTCCAAAGCTAATTCCATGGATCTCTTAAAACTTGAAAAATCCGCTTTATTTTTGCCAGCCAATTCATATGCTGTTCCATGATCAACTGATATTCGAGTGAAAGGGAGGCCTAAAGTGATATTAACAGAATCTCCAAAACCCATAGATTTTAGAACAGGAAGACCTTGATCATGGAACATCGCTAAATATGCATCGTATTTACTAGTTTTCTCTTTTATAAAAGCTGTATCTGCTGAAATGGGACCTTCGACACATATTTTTTCACTTAAAAGAGCATTAATGGCTGGCTCAATAATTTCTATTTCCTCGCTTCCCATGAAGCCTCCTTCCCCAGCGTGAGGATTTAGACCCAAAACACATATTTTAGGATTTTTTATTTTCCAAAGTCTTTTTAAATTTTCATTTAAAATTTTTATAGTCTCTATTATTTTTTTTGTTGAAATTGATTCACTTACTTTGTTCAAAGGAATATGAGTTGTTAATAAAGCAACTTTTACTTTTGAATTAGCAAGAAGCATTACAACATTCTTGGTTTGAGATATATCAGCCAAAAACTCCGTATGACCAGAAAACTCAAAACCATAATCATTGATAATCTTCTTATTAATCGGACCGGTAACTAAGGCAGCATATTCTTTATTTATTGCGCCTAAAGATCCAGTTAATAAAACATCTAACGTATATTTCGAGTTTAGGACATTTGGAGAACCTGAAACAACCTCAGAATCAAGTTTGATATTCTTAACTAAAATAGAATTCTTTGTATGCAAAGTTTCTTCGAAAGATAGATTTAAATTCAAATCTTTAGAAAGCTTTCTATAAAAATCTATATCACCAATTAACTCAAAATCTTTAGGATTATTAATTTCTTGTAGAGATTTAAGACAAATTTCAGGACCGATTCCTGCTGGATCACCAGGACTTAAAGCAATTTTTTTCATATGTTGATTTTAATGTCAACGTATGATTCTGCTCTTAACTCTTGAAGAGTTCTTTCAAGTTGCTCTTCATACTTTCTTTCAAAAATAATTTTAAATGCCTTATCTTTTTGTAATTCGTTTGATATGTCTTTTTTTCTTCTATCAAGTACCTCGAGTATATGGAAACCGAAAGAGCTTTTAAAAACTTCACTAACAATATTTAATTCTGAATCATCAATAACTTTTTTAAATAAAGGATCATATTTATCAGAGGTTGACCAACCTAAATTACCTCCATCTAATTTTGAACCAGGATCATCAGAATACAATCTAGCAAGAACTCTGAACTCTTCTCCTTCAGATATTCTTTTTTTAATTTCATTAATTAATTCTTCTGCCTGCTTATCGCTTCTTATTTCAGAAGTTTGAATTAGAATATGTCTAACTAAGTCTTGAGACTCTACTTTGACTGTATCTCCTTTTTTATCCTCCAATTTAATAAAATAAAAACCTGCTCCACTTTCTAATGGGTCCGAATGAGAACCAATTTTCATATTCTTCACGACACTAAACAAAGAAGGCAGTTCAGATATTTTTTGCCATTTTGGCGGTTCATTTTCTGTACTTTCGTCGTATATAGCCTTTAAATCATAGAAATCTTCTCCATCAGAGAGTTTTTGATTTATTTCTTCCGCTTGAACTTTTGATTTTATTAAAATTTGATTTATTTTATATTCAATTAATATTGAACTTTGACCTTCTGTAGACGATATATAATTTTCTAATTCTTGATCTGAAATAAAGACTTTCGGTCTTACGAGGCCTCTTTGGACTCTTTGAATAATGAGGTTGTTTTTCAAATCTCTTCTAAAATTTTGAAAGTTTCCTTCAGAAGAAACTTCATTTATAAATTCTTCAAGAGTTATATTATTGCTTTTTGCTATCCGATCCATATAGTCGTTAAGCTCTTGATCACTTATCCTGACTCCAAATTTTTCAGCTTTTTGAAGAAGAAGTTCTTCAACAATAAGATTTTCTAAAATTTGTTTTTTTAGAAAACTTTCTGGAGGCAAAACCTGCCCTGGATTTTGTTTAGAAAATTCTTGGATATATTTTTGAAATTTGAGATTAAATTGAGACTCAAGAACTACCCCATCACCAACAATTACTGCGATTTTATCTAAAACTGTTTTTTCTCCACTTGCGCTTAAAGAAAAGAATAAAATAAGGAAAATAATTTTTTTTAAGATCATTGTATTAATTTTCTATCAGTATATTGATTAATTTTTCTTCCTAAAGAGCCTAAGCCTTTTAATTCAAAGTAAATTCTAAAACTTTCTCGATTGTATTCATTGAAAGTATTTTCTTTTATTAATTTGAACCAATCCAGTTCATTGGATTCTATCAGAGCCATTCCAAAAATCAGACCAGGATTTTCATATTCTATCCCTAAAACTAAATTTGAAAGGTTAGAGTTTTTTAAATCATATTCAATTTTAGAATGAAAAGATGTTCGCTTATTTAAGTAAATTTTATTCTTATTCTCTAAGAACCTGATATTTCTTTTTTCATCATTTTCAAAAATATAAGAATTGATATCTCTAATCCAAGTGAAGTTTAAGCTAGAAAAATTTTGGTTTGAAAAAGTTTTATTCAATCCTAAATTCAAAGCATCATAATCTTTGTTTGAATCTTTTGTTAAAGAGCTTAAAAAATTAAAATTCTCTCCATTTCTATAATTTATTTTTACTTGATATGGTTCAGGCAAATCTACTCTAAATAAATTTGTTTCTAAAAACCTTTTCCCTAATCCGAATAATTTGGAAAATGAAATATTTAACTTACTTTTGTTATCTAGTAATAAATACTCCGCTCCTAATAGTATGTCTCTACGCATTGGCACATAACTATCTCCAGATACAATATCCTTAGAAAAACTTTTAGAATCTAAGAAAAAACCAGAATTTATATTAGGTAAATTATCTTGGTTGATTTCTTCAGCATAAATAAAGCTTAAAAAAGGAGATAGCACTTCTGATTTATTTTTTCTATTTTTGAATAAATTTTGACTAATTTTAAATTCTGCTTGTGGCAATATTCTAGATTTTTCATAATTTTCTAAATAAAAGTTTTCAAATTTATAATTAATTTTCATCATAGAGTCTAAATTAAGAAAACTCTTATTAAATAAAATTTCGGGTTCAATTTTAAGCTTTTCAATTCTTTGTTTTGAATTTTCAAAGAAAGAGCCTCCCTTTCTAAAAGATTGATAGTTAGTTTTTAAATTAAAATCAAAATTTTTGTAATTTAAAAAATAATCAAATTTAATTTCTGGCACTGCTTGGAATTGATTTACTCCAATGGGACTTGTTAATTTGAAAGCATTTACAGTTGCTTTGAAATTATAGTTTTTTCCAAAATTAGCAATTTGAATTTTTTGCGGAACAAATAATTGATCTGATTGACCATTAAAACTTCCACCAAAATCTCTTAAAAAAAGGCTATCTCCTAAATTGGAATATTTTATTTTAAGGAAATAGTTTTTTAAAATTTTAGCATTATGGATAAAGTTAAAAGACCATCTAAATGATTTATTATCAGTTCTATTAGTGTATTTGTTGTTTTCTGATAAGAAAGAAGACTCAATGTAACCTTCATAATTTTTAGTTAAATATCTAAATTTTGAAAAACCTCCATCACCTCTTTTTGCTATATATCTTGGCTCAAAAGTAAAATCATAATTTTTTGCTAAATTAAAATAGTATGGAATCGTAATGTCTGTTCCGTTTTTATTAGATGCTGATATTTCAGGAAGCAAGAAGCCACTTCTTCTTTCGCCCGATGCTGGAAAAGAGCCTTTGGGAAAATAAAAAATTGTTTTGTCATTAACTTTCAATTTACCTTTTTCAAAAGAAATATTATTCTCATCGGTGTCTAGATCTACTTTTCCCGCTTCTAACCACCATATTTTTTCTTCGCAAGGACATAAAGAAAATTTAGCTTTTTCAAATGAAACTTTATTTTTTGTTGCCAAAGCCTTTTCAGCCTCACCCCAAACGAATTGATCCTTAACTTCAAAGGTAAGCATTTCTAATTCTAAAATTTTATTTTTTTGATCAAGCTTTGCTTTTTCTGAATTAAAAATAAATTCTTCGTAATTTAAATTTACATTTCCTTCAAAAATAAGAGAATTATTTTCTACATCTGAAAAAAAATAATCAGAGCTATAATTAAAATCCTGACTACCAATAAAAATGGATATTAGAAATGTTGAGCCTAGCGTGAGTAAACTAAAAAAAGAAAATGAAATTTTTTTCATGAAAATTTTTAATAAATTACCATTCTAATGATATTGAGGGTATTTGGGGGTTAAAATACATTTTTAAATTACAAAAAATATGGAGATAGGATGACTAAATTAGCAAATAAAACACTTTTCATTTCGGGAGCTAGCAGAGGTATTGGGCTAGCAATAGCTAAAAGAGCTGCTCAAGATGGAGCCAATATTATTTTGGCTGCAAAAACAGCTGAACCTCATCCAAAATTACCCGGAACAATTTACACAGCCGCTGAAGAAATTGAAGAAGCTGGAGGAAAGGCTTTTCCTTTGGTTTGTGATATCAGGTCTGAAGAACAAGTAGAAGAATGTGTCGAGAAGGGAGCTGAACATTTTGGAGGAATAGATATCTGTGTAAATAATGCTAGCGCGATCCAGTTAACTAATACACTTCAAACAGACATGAAAAGATACGACTTGATGAATCAAATTAATGCAAGAGGTACTTTTTTGACTTCTAAGAAATGTCTTCCGCATCTCTTAAAATCTGAAAATCCACACATTATGAATTTATCGCCACCTCTAGATATGAATCCTAAATGGTTTTCCGGACATGTTGCTTACACAATGGCAAAATATGGAATGAGTCTTTGCGTTTTAGGAATGGCAGAAGAGTTTAAAGAACAAGGTGTAGCTGTAAACGCCTTATGGCCAAGAACTGCCATTTCGACTGCGGCCGTTAAAAATGTTTTAGGAGGCGAAGAGATGGCTAAT
>CEOK01096458.1_pt1 | contig 12767 bp, 14 predicted proteins | sample 427001 | NCBI WGS metagenome assembly CEOK01 (sample SAMEA2591108, study PRJEB7988) | marine metagenome | isolation source: saline water (ENVO:00002010), including | reverse complement strand
TATGAAACTCCTCTTCTTCATTTGAAGATATATTTAAAGATTCATATATATATTTGAATGTTGAAAGTATTTCCGGCTTACCGTTTATTATGGCAATATTATGTTCAAAGTGAGCACTTGCAAGGTTATCCTTAGTTGTGATGGTCCATCCATCACTATGTTGTATAATTTTGTGGGTTCCCATATTTATCATGGGCTCAATTGCAACTACCATCCCTTCTTTGAACTTTTTACCTGTTCCTTTTCTTCCGTAATTTGGCATCTCAGGTTTTTCATGCATGATTTTACCTATTCCATGACCAATTAATTCTCTAACAACTCCATAACCATGTTTTTCACAATAATCCTGAATAGAAAAACCTACATCTCCAACTCTATTCCCTAATTTAAATTCTGAAATTCCTTTATAAAGTGACTCTTTAGAAATCTTTAGAAGTTCTTTAATTTCATTATCAACCTCCCCAACACAAAAAGTGTATGCATGATCCCCGTAGAATCCATTTTTAAGTACTCCACAATCAATAGAAATTATATCTCCATTTTTTAACGGAATATCATTTGGAATCCCATGAACTACCTGTGAATTTGGACTTGTACATAGTGTGTTAGGAAAATCATATAATCCTAAAAATCCAGGTAATGCATTATTTGACCTTATAAATTCTTCTGCTAATTTATCTAAATATAATGTTGTTACTCCTTCTTTAATTTCTTTTGCAATTAAACCAAGAGTCTTTGATACAAGTAATGCACTATCTCTTATTAATTTTATTTCCTCTAGTGATTTTTGCATACTTTATTTATAATAATGATTTTCCAGTCATTTCCGGTGGGCAATTTATTTCCATTATTTTTAAAATTGTGGGAGCAATATCAGCAAGTTTCCCATCATTTATTTTATTAAAACTTGAGTTAATTAAGATTATTGGGACTAAATTCATTGTATGTGCAGTGTTAGGTGTTCCATCAGAGTTTATCATCATATCACAATTACCATGATCTGCAATTAATATTATTGTATAATTATTTTCTATAGAGCATTCGATTGTTCTTTTTACACAATTATCAATATCCTCACATGCTTTTACAGCTGCGCTAAAACTTCCCGTGTGGCCGACCATATCACCGTTAGCATAATTTAGACAGATAAAATCATTAGTTCTGTCATTAAGCTGATCAATTAATGCATCAGTAATCTCATAAGCACTCATTTCAGGCTTCAAATCATAAGTTGCTACCTTAGGTGATTCTTTTAGAATTCTTTTTTCATTTTTAAATGGCTCTTCTCTACCTCCTGAAAAGAAAAATGTTACGTGTGGATATTTTTCGGTTTCTGCTATTCTAAGTTGGGATTTATTATTTTTTTCCAATACTTCACCTAAAGTATTTTTTAAGTTTTCATTTTCAAAAACTACTTCAATATTTTTAAATGATCTATCATAATTAGTCATCGTAACAAAATGATAATTATGATTTTCAGTTTCAAATTCATTAAAACCATCTTGAGTCATTGCTTTTGTAAGTTGTCTTCCACGATCAGTTCTAAAATTAAAGAAAACTACAACATCATTTTTATTTATATTACCAATCGGATTTCCGTTATCATCTACTTTTACCATTGGCTTTAAAAATTCGTCAGTGCAATTTTCCATATGTGAATTTTTAATTTCAGAAATAAAGTTAGTTGTTTGTTTTCCTTGCCCTTTACAAATTAAATCATACGCTAATTTTGTCCTTTCCCATCTGTTATCTCTGTCCATTGAATAATATCTCCCTATTACTGATGCAATTTCACAGTTTTTGTCTGATATATACTCTTCTAAATTTTCTAAATCTTTTAATGAGGCTTTTGGATCAACATCTCTTCCATCTGTGAATCCATGAATAAAAGTATTACTTTCATAATTGTTAGAGATTCTAATTAATTCACAGAGATGATTATAATGGGAATGTACGCCTCCATTACTAATTAAGCCGATTAGATGTATGTTTTTTTTATTTTTTTTAGCATAATTAAATGCTTCTGTCAAAGTATTATTTGATTCTAGTTCTCTATTTTTTATGGACATGTCTATTCTTGAGAGCTCTTGATAAACAATTCTTCCAGCACCAAGATTTAAGTGACCAACCTCACTATTACCAATTTGGTTTTTTGGAAGACCAACTTCTTCACCAAATGTTTTTAGATTAGCATTTGGATATTTATCATATAACTCATCAATAAAGGGAGTTTTTGCGTTGTCAATTGCTGAAACCTGAGGGTTAACTGACTTTCCCCAGCCATCAAGAATCATTAGTAACACCTTGTTTTTCTTCATAATTCAAAGATATAATTTTGATATCTCTTAAATCAGATTTTTTAAATTAAACCCACTATTTATTTCAAAAATATTTTCATCTTTTTTAAAAATCACTGCCTGTTTTGGTCCTTTTAATATAATGTCATTATTTTCAACGCTTAGAAAAGAACTTTCTCTTAAACCAATTACTTTCTGATTATTCATTACATGAAATTCTTTTATTCTTGTTTCCCTAGATTCACCCATATGCTTTGAATTTTTAACAGGATCTAAATAATGAGGATTAATATTGAAAGGTAATAATTCTAATGCTTTAAGACTTTTAATATTTATAATGGGCATATCATTAGTTGTTCCTATAGTCATTCCACAAATATTAGTTCCCGCACTGGTTCCAAAGTAAGGAGTTCCAGATTTAATTTTTTGTTTTAGAGAAGTTAATAAATCATACTCATAAAGTTTATTTAGTAATAAAAAAGTGTTGCCTCCTCCAATAAAAATCCCATCACACTTATTAATATTCATGCAAATCATTTCATCTGATTTATAATCTAGAACCTGCAGATTAATTTTTCCAAAGGTTTTTTTCACAAGATTGGTATATTGTAAATGTGTAATTCCTGAGGGCCTAGCAAAGGGAATGAATAGAATATTTTTACATTTGTTAAATAATAAACCAACTTCTTCTAAGATATATTCTAAATACTTTTGACCATGAATTGTAGAAGTACTGGCCAGTAACATTTTTTTCATAAAATATATGTGTTACTTTATAAAAATAAACTTACTCATTATATTTGTATAATGCTATATCAAAATATGTTTTTATTTATAAGTGGACCTGAAATTGGCTTTGTTATTTTTATTGTTGTTTTATTATTTGGTGCAGATAAAATTCCTGAATTCGCAAGAGGACTCGGCAAAGGGATTAATAATATAAAGCATGCAACAAATGAAATAAAACATGAAATTAAAACTTCAAAGGACAAAATTAATCAGGATTCTAACGTATCGGCTCAGGTTAAATCTGAAATTGATAAGGTTAAATCTGAAATAGATTCGGTTACTGATTCAGTAAAAAGAGACTTATAATTTTATCGAAATGCTTAGTCCATCTCGAATTGGAAGCATAAAAGTTTGAAAATTTTTATTTTTGACTAGGTCCTTATTAAATGCATCGATTCTTTTGGTCACTTTATCTTGCTTCTTTCTATCGGTTAAAACTTTACCATGCCATAACACATTATCGGAAACAAGAATTCCTTTTTTATTAAGTTTAGGGATAATAATTTCAAGATATTTATTATAATTCATCTTATCTGCATCAAGAAAAATAAGATCAAATTTGGAATTAATTTTAGGAATAATTTCTAATGCATCACCAGTGTATTGAATTATATTTTTGTGATATTTTGATTTTGAAAAATATTTATTTTGAATTTTTACAAGCTCTTCATTTTTATCAATTGTATAAATTTTGCCTGATGTTTCTAATCCTTCCGCTAAACAAAGGGTTGCATATCCTGTAAATGTGCCTATTTCTAATATTTTTTTTGGCTGTTTAATTTTTGAAATCATACTTAATAATCTACCTTGATATTCACCACTAAGCATTATCGGATTAATACATTTTAGCTCAGTTTCTCTTCTTAATTTAGAGAGTAATTTTGTTTCAGAGCAACTGTGGTCTTTAGCATAGTTGTTTATCTTTTCAATGCTCATAAAAATTAATTTTTTATGATGTCTTCAAATTTATACTTGAAATTTTCAAACCTTGGATTAGATACATTTAAAATATAAGGGTGATTGGTATTATTTTTCTTAAAATCTTGGTGGTAAGTCTCTGCAATCCAAAATTTTCTAAACGGATATACTTCTGCGGCGACCTTTACATCCAATTTGAATTCTAATTCTAAAATCTTTTTGTCAATTATATTTTTTTGTTCTTTATTTTGATAAAAAATTATTGATCTATATTGAGGACCACTATCTGGCCCCTGTCCGTTAATTTGTTCAATATTTTGGGAACCAAAATAAACATCAACTAAATTAGAAAAAGTAATTTTATCAGGATCATAAGTTACCTCAATAGTTTCTGCATGCCCGGTTAGTTTTGTATTTACCAACTGATATGTTGGGTTTGAAAATTCGCCACCCGAATAACCACTAAAAACATCATTAACCCCAATAATACTTTCATAAATAGCTTCAACACACCAGAAACAGCCACTTGCAAAATATGCTTTGTGAACCTTTTCATTATTCACAGAGATTGGTTCAAGATTTAGTTGATCTGAGGGTTTATTATTCTGAGAGCATGAAGTATAACTAAATAGTAAGCTCAGAAAACATATTATATGAATAATACTTTTCTTCATCTTTTCACTGTATAATTAAATACTTGAAAAAAGTTTCTCCATCTTTTCTTTTTGTTCGGTAGCTAAAACTTCGTCAATTAATATTCTACCACTGTGCTCATCTGTAATGATCTTCTTTCTTGATGCAATTTCCATTTGAACTTGAGGGGGAATTGTAAAAAAAGATCCACCTGCTGCACCTCTTTCAATTGGTACAATTGCAAGTCCATTTTTTACATTACTTCTTATTTTACCGTATGAAAAAAGAAGTCTTTCTTCAATTAATTTTTTGTAATCATCTGATTTTTTAAGAAGCATATTTTCTTCTTTTTCAGTTTCTTTGAGGATAGTATCAAGCTCTCCTTTTTTATGCTTGAGATGATCTGTTTTTTCTGAAAGTTTTCCCTTAACTTCTTCGATAGATTCGTTCTTTAGCTCAATTTGAGCTTTAAATTCCTTGATATTTTTTTCAGCTAATTGAATCTCCAGTTCTTGGTATTCAGTTTCCTTTGTTAAAGAGTCAAATTCTCTGTTATTTCTAACATTTTTTTGTTGTTCAGTATATTTTTTAATCAAAGTTTTGGCTTCTTCAATTAAGTTTTTTTTGTCAGAAATTTGAACATCAAAATCTTTTAAACTTGCATTAAGTTTTTCAACTCTTATGTTTAATCCTTCAATCTCATCTTCTAAGTCTCTCACTTCAAGAGGTAATTCTCCTCTTATATCTCTAATTTTATCGATTCTCGAATCAATTAGTTGAAGATCGTATAATGCTCTTAGTTTTTGTTCTACTGTTGGTTCTTTCTTTTTAGCCATATTAACTGTAGTTTACAGGATTTGTATTTATTTTAGTTATAGCGGTTGCAAAATTAGGGAATTTTTTTGTAAGAATATCATACATTAATTTATTTGTGAACTGTTCACTTTCATAATGTCCTACATCAACTAACAGTAATGACTTTTCTGCTTTGTAATAATCATGATATTTTAAATCTGATGTAATAAATACATCAACACCTACTTCAATAGCCTTTTCAATCCCAAAACTCCCAGATCCACCTAAAACTGCAACTTTTTTAACCTTTTTTCCTAAAAGCTTTGAATGTTTTAAGAATTTGATATTTAATTTATTTTTTAAAATCGATAAAAATTCTTTCTCGATCATGGGATTTTTAAGCTCTCCATACATTCCCATTCCAATGTTTTCATTGTAATTTTCTAATGTTTTTATTTCATAAGCAATTTCTTCGTAAGGATGTGTGTTTTGTAAGGCGGTTAAAACTTTTTCTTCTAAATGTTTCAAAAATGTAATATTTACGCAAGACTCATTTTGATCAGTGTTTTGAAGTTTTTTACCGATTGTTGGCTTTGATTCTTCATTTCCTTTAAAAGTCCCAACACCTTCAAAACTAAAACTACAATTTTCATACTTACCAATTGAACCTGCACCTGTTTTAAATATTTCATCTTTTAATTTATGAGCACTATCACTGGGTATGAAAGTTGTTAATTTTTTGATAGTATCTTTTTTGGGGAATAATATTTTTGTTTCTATAATTCCGATTTTTTTACATAATTGCATGTTTACACCAAACTTTGAATTATCTAGTGCAGTATGTGTAGAAAATATTGAAATATCATTTTTTACTGCTTTTATAATAGATCTATTCACATAATTATTTGGTGTTAGCTTTTTAACACCCTTAAATAATATTGGGTGAAAGCTAATAATCAAATTATATCCTAAATTAATTGCTTCATCAATAACTTCTGGAATTGAATCATGGCAAATTAAGATTCCTGAAACTTTTTTATTTTTATCTCCAACTATTAATCCTGCATTGTCAAAATCTTCTGCGTATTCTAAAGGAGCGTAATCATTTAAAAAATCAATAACATCTTTAACTATCATATCAATATTATTTATTTCAAAGATAAATAATTACTTTAGTTACGATGAATTTGCTAAAAAAAATAATTTATTGGAAGCTAAGTTTACAGTTTTTTCTGATTACTAATTTTAGAAATAAGCTTTATGATTTAGGATTAATAAAGAGCCATACTTTTAACATCCCAGTGATAAGTGTTGGTAATCTTGCTGTTGGAGGTACTGGTAAAACACCAATGATTGAGTTTTTGATCAGAAAATTTTCACAAAATTATAGAGTGGGAGTATTAAGTAGGGGGTATAAAAGAAATTCCAAGGGGTTTATCCTTGCATCAGACCTAGATAATGCAAAATCTATAGGAGATGAACCCTTTCAATATTTTACAAAATTTAAAAACATAAAAGTTGCCGTTGATAAAAAAAGAAAGCGAGGAATAAAAATACTTATTAATGAAGGAGTTGAGTTAATTTTATTAGACGATGCTTTTCAACACAGAAGGGTAAAACCTGAATATTCTATTCTATTATCAGATTACGAAAACCTTTATTATGAAGACTATTTAATGCCTAAAGGTAAATTAAGGGAATCAAAAAAGGGTGCAAAAAGAGCAAATTGTATTGTAATTACTAAGTGTCCTGAAGATATTTCAGGTGAAGAAAAAGGACGGATAGAAAAACTGGTCAAACCAAAAGAATATCAAAAATTATATTTTAGTTCAATCATCTATTCTGATAAAATTTTCTCATTAAATACTTCCAAAAGTCTGACACAATTAAAAGATAAAAAAGTTAATCTAGTAACAGGAGTTGTAAATCCAAAAGGCTTATTAAGGTATCTCAAGGACTTGGGTTTAATTGTTAATCACTTTAATTATCCAGACCATTACAATTATTTGAATAGTGATGTTGAAAACTTTGCTGATCAAATTGTTATTACTACCGAAAAAGATTTTACTAAGCTTAGAAATATGGAAATCAAAAATTTATTTTACCTTCCGATTGAATTTAAAATTCATAAACAAGAAGATCTTTTAGCTGAAATAGCTAATAGAATAGATTATTGAATATGTTTCCTAGCTCTATATGACGAACGTACAAGCGCACTACTTTCAAAATGTTTAAAACCTAGCTTTTCCCCAAGCTCTTTGTACTCTAAAAATTCATCTGGGGTTACGAACCTTTGAACCTGCAAGTGTTTTTTACTAGGTTGCAAATATTGACCTATGGTCACAACATCAACCTTTGCTTCCTTTAAATCATATATTGTATCAATTACTTCTTCTTTTGTTTCACCCAATCCTAACATGATTCCAGATTTAGTTCTTCTTTGACCACTATCTTTCATGTATCTTAAAACCTCAAGACTTCTGTCATATTTAGCCTGAACACGAACTTCTTTAGTTAATCTTCTAGTTGTTTCAATATTATGGGAAATTACTTCGGGTTTTACATTTAAAATTCTGTCAATATGTTTGTGAATTCCTTGAAAATCTGGTATTAATGTTTCCAAAGTAATTCCAGGGTTGTAATCTCTGATTTTATTTATCGTTTCAACCCAAAATTTACTTCCCATGTCATCCTTGAGATCATCTCTATCAACACTGGTTAAAACAGCATGCTTAATTTGCATTATTTTAATACTCTTTGCAACTTTTTCAGCTTCTTTCCAGTCAACTGCAAGCGGTTTACCTGTTTTTACGCCACAGAATTTGCATGATCTTGTACAGATATTTCCAAGGATCATAAAAGTTGCCGTTCCTTCTCCCCAACATTCTCCCATATTTGGACAACTTCCAGAGGTACAGATTGTGTGAAGATTATTTTCTTCAACCAGTTTTCTGAGTTTGGTGTATTTAGGGCCAATGGGTAACTTAACCCTCAACCATTTTGGCTTTTTTCTGTGTTCGACTATTTTTTTTGGCAAGTCAACCTTGAACCATTCAGGTTTTTCTTTAACTACAGTGTCTGTGTCAGGTATCTCAATTTGAAATAATTTTTTTTCAGTACTGTTCATTATTTAACCTATTGAAATTTGTTTAATGATTCAATTTGTAAAGATAATAAGTATTCTGAAATAGTTAAATACCTTTTGTTAAAAAGAATATAGAAAATCCAATTAAATACAATATACCTACAATACTGAGAATATGCATTTTTAGAGAAGGCCTATTTTTAATTGGAGTATGTTTAGAAGAAATTAAAATATAATTGATTATTGCATAAAATGGTGCAGTTAAAAAAGACAGAATTGTTGCTATTTTAATAAGTAGACCCATTTTTGATGAAAAGGCAAAAAATATAATAATTGTTCCAATTGCTAAAATTATTAACCACAGCAAATATCCATGTTTTAGTTTTTTGTTAAGAATCAATTCAGTTGTAATTCCCATCGCTCTTGGAGACGCATCCAAAGCAGTAATTGTTGTACTTAACATTGTTGAAAGTGCCGCAAAGGCTATCAAATAGTAAGACCAGTCTCCTAAACTAATTGTGTAAAGCTTAATTAGTTGATTGGAAAAAATCCCAGCAGAGTCACTTAATGTTTCTGTTGAGCCGTATATAGTAAAATATCCAACTCCGATAAAACATATTCCTAAAATTGCAGTTCCAAAATAACCAATATTAAAATCAAACATTGAATTTTTCAAGTTATAGTTTTTTAACGTTTTCTTTTTTTCAAGTGACCATAGAGAATTCCAAACAGACACATCTAAGGGGGCTGGCATCCAACCCATAAAAGCAATAAGGAATATAATACCTGATGAATTGCTGGGAAATACCTGACTCAATTCTGTAGGTCCGTTAAAATTGAAGCCAGCTAAAAAAAATGATAGAATTGTGCTGATCGCCAATGCAAGAATTAAATATTTAATCAATTTATCAAGAGTTTTATATTTGCCAATTAATAATAATAAGAAAGAAAAGGTTATTATTATTACCGTCCAGATCTCAACAGACAATAAATTTCCAAATATGGAATTTGCAATCCCTGCCGTTACGATAGTCACAGCGGTCTGGATGGTAAACATTGTACACAGTGTTATTAAAAAAAAGATTGGTAATATCTTAGAATTTAATCTGTGATAACCATGCAAAATACTTTCCCCAGTGATTAAACTATATTTTGGTGCATATTTAAAAAAGGGATATTTAAGAATTATTGCCAGTAATAACGCCCATGTAATGCCAAAACCATATTCTGCTCCAGCCTTTGTGGATTGAACAAGATGAGAAACTCCTATAGCTGTTCCAGCAAATAATAAACCTGGACCAAGTTTATTAAAAATCTTAATTATTTTCTTCATTACATTCCTTGAACTCATCAGGACTTTTTCCACAGAAACTACAGTTTTCTCCGTTCTTATTAAGGTAGGGGTTTTGACTTGCACAAGTCCCAGAAAATTTCCCGTCTTTTTTTGCCCATATTTTTATACTTATTCCAAGCACACATAAACCTAAAACTAAAATTGTAACAATAACTGACATCATAATATTCTGTAATTTATTAAATAATATTTACTTCTGTTTCTAATTCAATTTTAAAAAGTTTATTTATAACTTCTTTTATTGAAAGGGATAGTTTATTGATATCACTACCACTAGCTTTTCCATAATTTACAAGAACTAATGGCTGGGTTTTATGAACACCAAAACTTCCAAAATCTTTTCCTTTAAAACCAGACTTATCTATTAACCAAGCAGCAGGTATTTTATAGCTATTTTCATCAATTTTATAAAAAGGTATATCGTTGAAATTTTCTTTTAACCAATGAATTTTTTTTGAATTTACTATTGGATTTTTAAAAAAACTACCTGCATTTCCAATTTTATTTGGATTGGGAAGTTTTTTATTTCTGATATCACAAACTACTTTTGATATGTCTTTTATTGTTGGGTCCTTAATATTTAATTTTTTTAACTCATCATTAATTCCTCCGTATGAAGTGTTAATCTTGTGATTTTTAGAACTTAGTTTCATCTTCACAGAAACTACAATTAGATTTTTATTTTTTTTGAATATCGAGTCCCTATACCCAAATTTACAATCATTTAAATTGTAAATATTTAGCTTTTCAGCATTCAGGTCATAAACTTCACAAGAAATAAATACATCTTTTAATTCAACTCCGTAAGCTCCAATGTTTTGAATAGGTGCGGCACCTACATTTCCAGGAATCAATGATAAATTCTCCAATCCTCCTAAATTATTTTCAATGCACCAATTAACTAATTCATTCCAATTTTCACCTGACATTACTTTAATCTCACTGAAGTTCTCATTAATCTTCTTGACCGAAATTCCTTTAAGGTTTATGTGAACAACCAACCCTTCAAAATTATTTGTAAATAAAATATTACTACCCCCACCAATAAATAATTTGTTTTTATTCTTTGAATTTTTTTGAAGATCAATCAGTTCTTTAACTGAATTTATTTGAATAAACTCTTTTGCTACTACATCAATATTAAAACTGTTAAATTTTTTTAACGAATAGTTTTCTTTAACATCCATCATTTAGAATATTCAATTAAACCTTTTTTTAAAATCTCAATTGAATCTTTTAAATCATTTTCGTTAAGCACATATGCGATTCTTACTTGCTTATTGCCAGTATTTGGTGTTGAGTAAAATCCTCCAGCTGGAGCTATCATTATTGTTTTTTTATTCAGGTTATAACTTTCTAATAACCATTTAGCAAAATCCTCTGAATCTTCTACCGGAAGCTCAGCAACACAGTAAAAAGCACCCTTTGGCTCGGATACTTTAACCCCAGGAATATCCTTGAGTCCCTTGATTAGTACAACTCTTCTTTTGTTATATTCCTCTATAATTTTTTCAAAATAATCCTTTCCTGTGTCCAGAGCAGCAGTACTAGCAATCTGAGCTAGGGAGGGAGGTGATAATCTCGCTTGAGCAAATTTCATTGCCGTATTTAAAAACTCTTTATTTTTTGAAATTATGCATCCAATTCTAGCTCCACACATGCTATATCTTTTTGAAACAGAATCGATGACAATAGCATTTTCAGGTATTTCATCGAATTCCATGATAGAAGTATGACTAATCTCGTCATATGTGAATTCTCTGTATACCTCATCTACAATTAAAAATAAATTATGTTTTTTAACAATTTTAATTAATCTTTTTAACTCCTCTTTTGAATATACATAACCTGTAGGGTTATTAGGGTTACATATTAAAATTGCTTTGGTCTTATCTGTGATTAAATTTTCAAATTCTTCAATATTTGGTAACGAAAAATTATCATCAATACTTGAAAAAATAGGTACTATTTTAACTCCGTTTGCAACGGAGAATCCATTATAATTTGCATAAAACGGTTCTGGAATAATAATTTCGTCATTAGGATCCATAATACTTCCTATGCTAAAAAGTAATGCCTCACTTGCTCCACTTGTAACAATGATTTCTGATGAAGAAACTAGAACATTAAAAGTCTGGTAATATTCTGAAATTTTCTCCCTTAAAACTAAATCACCTTCTGATTTTGAATAAGCAAGAATTTTTATATCCGCGTTTTTAACAGCATTTATTGCATTTTTTGGAGTTTCAATATCAGGCTGACCAATATTTAAATGAAATACTTTAATTCCTCTTTGTTTTGCTTTTTCTGCATAGGGAACCAGCTTCCTTATAGGAGATTCTGGCATTAAATTTCCTTTATTAGAAATTGAGGGCATTTAGATGAATTAATTAGTTATAGTCTTCAACAATACTTTTTTTCTTTTTTTCCAAACCTGTTTTTTTGTTATCAGACATCACTTGACCAGTGATTTTTAGAATAACATTTGGGTTTGAAGCATTGGAAGTCACCGTAATTGATTTACGAATAAAACCAACTCTTTTTGTATCATATTTTACCTGTATCTTATCAGATTCACCTGGTAATATAGGCTTTTCAGGTTTTTTAGGTATTGTACACCCGCATGTTGATTTAACATTTGAAATTATAAGAGGAGCATCTCCAGTATTTGTAAATACAAAATCTCTAACACCATTAGCTCCTTTTTCAATTGATCCATAATCAATTACCATTTTTTCAAAGGTAATTTCTGATTTTTTTTGTTGACCAAAACTAAAAAGGCTAATAGAAAAGGCTAAGATAATTGTTGTGATTTTTTTCATAATTTTTTTCATAATTTTTAACCAGATAAATATAATTATAATTAGTCAGATTAAGAAATATGAGTATTTTCGTA
>CEOK01049652.1_pt1 | contig 12778 bp, 23 predicted proteins | sample 427001 | NCBI WGS metagenome assembly CEOK01 (sample SAMEA2591108, study PRJEB7988) | marine metagenome | isolation source: saline water (ENVO:00002010), including | reverse complement strand
ATCTATACGTCAGCGTTTATAGCTGAAAATGTTAGAGCTGGTATTTCTTCAGTTTCAAAAGGTCAGATTGAAGCCGCACGATCTATTGGACTTACCCGATCACAGATGGTAAAGATGATTATTATACCTCAGTCAATGAGAGTCATTATTCCGCCAACAATAAGTCAATATTTAAACCTTACTAAAAACTCATCTTTAGCTATGGCAGTTGGCTATGAGGAGGTTGTTGCAGTTTGGGCAAATATTTCACTAAATCAAACTGGACAGGCATTAATCATTATTGCAATGACAATAATCTTCTTTGAATTTTGTAGTTTATTTACATCATTTATCTTGAATATGTATAACAGAAGAATACAGATTACGGAGAGATAGATATGTCATTAAATTCAACTAAATTTGAAAGAATTCCCGATAGGTTGCCACCCGTCAATACAATTGGGTGGGTCGCGTGGGTTAAACAGAATTTATTTGGCTCTGTTTCAAACACTATCATAACCCTATTATTCTTTTATTTAATATTTCTATATGTTCCACCATTTTTAGATTGGGCCGTATTTAATGCAAATATTTCTGGTACAGATCGGTCTGTCTGTGATGATAATAAATCAGGTGCCTGTTGGACATTTGTGAAAGTTAGAATAGAGCAATTATTATTTGGATTATATTTTACATTAAACCCAGATCAAACATGGAGACCAATATTAGCATTTATTGTTTTTGCATGTCTATTAGTTCCTCTAGTTATAGAGAGAACTCCTTATAAAAAGTGGATACTACTAACACTAATTGTTTTATATCCTATTTTCTTTATTTCAGTTGTTGGAGGGGGTGTTTTTGGTATACCTGAGTCTGATGCAAGCCAATGGGGTGGCTTACTTCTTACATTTGCTCTTGCTTTTGTAGGAATTGTTTTAGCCTTACCTCTAGGTATATTACTTGCGTTAGGACGGCGATCCAAAATGCCAGTAGTGAGATCATTCAGCATTATATATATAGAGTTTTGGCGTGGTACGCCATTAATAACAATATTGTTTATGGCATCTGTCATGTTGCCATTATTTTTTCCATCTGGTGTCGAGTTTGATAAAGTTGTAAGAGCTATGATTGGTATAACATTGTTCCAATCTGCATATACTGCAGAGGCTGTTAGAGGTGGGTTACAAGCTATCGATAAAGGTCAATCAGAAGCATCGATGGCATTAGGAATGGGTTATTGGCAACAAACTATATTTATAGTTTTACCTCAAGCATTAAGAATATCTATACCATCAATTGTGAATACTTTTATTGCGTTATTCAAAGATACCTCCTTGGTATCCATTATTGGATTACTAGACTTATTAAAAATAGCTCAAAATTCCTCTCGCTCTTTGGATTGGAATGGTTATGATATTGAAGCATACATGTTTGCAGGTTTAGTTTTTTGGATGTTTTGTTTTGGAATGTCAATGTACAGTCAAAAATTAGAAAGAAAGTTAGATACAGATAGGAATGCGGAATGACAAAAGATGACTCAATAATAAAAATTTCCAAATTAAATAAGTGGTATGGAAAATTTCATGCTTTAAAAGATATTGATTTATCTGTTGGTGCTAAAGAGAAAATCGTAATATGTGGACCATCAGGTTCTGGAAAATCTACACTTATCAGATGCATCAACCGTCTCGAAGTGCATCAGGAAGGTTCTATTATGGTTGATGGGATCGAACTCAGTGACGACATCAAACAAATAACTGAAATTAGAAGTGATGTTGGAATGGTATTCCAACATTTCAATCTATTCCCTCACCTAACTGTTTTAGAAAATTGTTCTCTGGCACCTATTTGGGTTCGAAAGAAATCAAAAGTTGAAGCTGAACAAATGGCTATGGAATTACTTGAAAAAGTAAGAATACCTGATCAAGCAGATAAATACCCTGGACAATTATCAGGTGGTCAACAGCAAAGAGTCGCTATTGCACGTGCTTTATGCATGCAACCTAGAATCATGCTTTTCGATGAACCTACGTCAGCACTTGATCCTGAAATGATAAAAGAAGTTCTCGAAACAATGATAGAGCTTGCAGACTCAGGAATGACTATGATTGTTGTCACTCATGAAATGGGATTTGCGAATAAGGTTGCTGATCGAATTATATTTATGGATGAAGGGCAAATTGTAGAACAAAATGATCCAGACTCATTCTTTAATAACCCTCAATCAGAAAGAACAAAATTATTTTTAAGTCAAATATTAGATCACTGATATATTTAAACTAATATTATATTGATCGTAGTTAAATAGATCGAAAATATTCTGCAAGAAATATAATCAAATAACTAACCGATGCGCCGAGCAAAAATAATACCAAATAGTTCTGGTAAATTCCAAATTCAAACAAATAAATAATTCTAAAAAAAGTTATTATACTTGAAAAAATAAATCCACCAGATATTGCAACTATTAGTCTGTGACGAATTGCATAATCAAAAAATTTAGATATGGGACTATTATATTTTGAATTACTAACTTGGAGAAATAGAAGAAAAACAATACAGACGATTAACCAACCCATATCTTACTAAACAAAAACTAATGCTAGAATAAGAATAAGTGATATCATAACAAAATAATATCTAATTAGAACACGCGACCAACCATTGTGAATACCAAGGTATTTATTGAACAATTTTTTCATACGTGAGTTATATCATTCTGATTAATGCATAGCAATGTAGTATAGTATTTATTCTTCTTTTTCTTGCGATATTAAATCAGATTCCTCTGCCCCAGTCATATCTTTCAATTCATCAAAAGTTGCAGGGAATACACAATGAGTGTGACCAGCTGCAGACCATATTTTATCAAACCTTTTTAGTGAGGTATCCATTATGATGCTAATACCGTCAGGCAAGCCAATTGGTGACACCCCCCCGATAGAATAACCAGTTACATCTTTAACAATATCGGCGTCTGGTCGCCGAACTTTTCCTTCAATATTGAGCACCTTTGGAATTGCTCTTGTATTACAAAGTTTATCACCGGAAACAAGTGCTACTACAGGGTAGTTTTCAGCATTATCATCTATAATAAAAATTAGAGTTTTTACTATCGCACCTACTGGTACATTTAATGCTTTAGATGCATCCAGTGCAGATCGTGCTGTATCTGTGAGCTCGACTATTTGATCTGGATGATTAAATTTCTCGAGTTCACTTGCGACTTTAAGGACAGTTTTTTTATCTAAGTTACTAATTTTGCAAACCTACAATCTATGTATAGTATATTATTCTCCCCAAGCACCTGCAAATTCATAAGCAATACACTCTTCATCACCTTCTACCCATCCATCATGCCCAGGTTTTATTGCATATGCATCACCTGCACTATATGTACCTCTAGAACCATCATTATGGACAGCAGTGATTGAACCTTTTACGATAACACCCAAATGTGTAGCTTGACAGCTTTCAGTTCCGACATGGGGCTTGATATCCTCAGACCATCGCCATCCAGGTTGAACAGTGATCTTCATAATTCTCTGGCCACCAATATTAACACATTCCACTTTCGCTCTATCGGTTGGGTTCATGACTTCATCAGCTTGTGTACTAAAATTTTTTATATCAATTGAATTCATAATTACCTCCATTATTTACTATATATTGTATTTAATCATCAAAATTATCTTAATATCAATGAAAAAATTGAATTAGTATTATTCTAGATTAGATTATATGTATGAAATGTTTAACTTAATAAGTTAGTTCTAATTCTTGTAAGTAATTAACTCTATTTTGGATATGTTCATCGAAGGAAATATTGCTTGCAAGAACACTACATTCATCCCTCTCAAGCAAACTCCCATCTAATTTAAATAGTTTAAGAATAAGGTCGTCTTTGTGCAAAGTTATTTTCTGCATATTTAAATTACTTTCATAAGATTTTTGATCAATTGATTCAGAAATATTCGTTGTGCTTTCAATCGTACTTAAAGGTCCTTCATCTAAAACAAATAGTACCATTCTCATAGAACCCCTCGTTTTATCTCTGACTTTTGAGTTTCTCTCGATCATTGAAATAGTCTCTGGTTTGATATGAACGTATATGTTGGACTCTCTCATTCCATGCTCTACACCACACATAACCATCATCTCTCTAACCTCAGCATTAGTGTCTTCAGTAACAATTAAACCAAGAGAAAATATTACTATGATAATGAATATGTTTTTCATGAGAGTATGTGGATCAATGGATTACGTTAATCCTGATTAAAACTTTTGAGGTTTAAAGAACAGCCATCTTATAGTTCTTTTTCCATATCTTAGTAGTATGAATGTGACAACAAAACCCAGATAAGCATAGGACTGCGCAATGTTAAAAGGGTCTTTTCTTATAGAAATATCAAATTCAAGAAACATAACAATAAGCCCTACAAAAACAGCTAAAATTAAATGTAGTATCGTATAATTCTTTTCTCTTTCAAATTCTGGGCTCATCTAATGATATATATCAGATAGGTTGTTCTATGGCAATGAGAGGTAGTGTTTTGAGTTATTATTCCCCTTTATAATTTAATTTCCAAATATCTTGATATGCCGGGAGACCTATTCCACTTACTGTATCACAGACAGATCTGTAGAAACCATAAACCTTCTCAGCTGATGTAATATAGCGACGCCCCTCTTCCTGCTCATCTTTTGCCATGGTAATATCACGTATCAAATCACCACTACCCATATTACCTCGGTAAGCTTTCAAGCTTGCATAAGTACTACTTGTTGTATTGCAGTTCAAACTATATAAATAGATCAATGATTTAATATTAGATTCTTTACCAATAGGCTCATTAAAGTTAATTAGCTTATAATAGGTTATTTCATTATCAATAAGTGTTGAATTATAGAAGTCGTAATAGACAATCCCATCTTGTTCTTCTTGTATATCATACCAATAGAACTTAGCGTTTGACAGGCCTGGATATACCATTAAACTCAACATAAATATTACTAAAAATTTCCTCATAATATATCCTATCGTCTAATGCTTCTTAATAAGATCAACCAATAACGTAAACTAAATAAAGAACTTAAAGAGCCCACAACATAGGTAAATGCAGCCGCAGATAGAATATACCGGCATTGATTATGATATTCTTCTGGTATATTTTCTCTCAATATTGGTAAAGCTCTATTAAAACTCGCATCAAACTCTACATCCAACGTAATTAAATGCAGTACAACGTTTATCAAAATACCCAATATTACTAAAAATATAATTACTTTTATTAATGGTATCATACCAGTTGCGATAATAGGGCCAATTCCGATTGCTGAAATTCCAATTGTTAACCTTGATATCCAATGCGTGTATTTGATAATTCTCTGACGTCTCTTGAGTGGTTCATATTCTTCTTTATCTTGAATCGCATGTCCAATTTCATGACAAATTATCGATAGCGCAGTTATGCTTTTTCTATTAAGCCTTTGCTGTTTTATTCTTATCGCTTTTGCATCTGGATCGTAATGGTCAGGTGTTTTTGAAGCCTCGATCGGGACTCCCTTTAAGTCATTATCTTCTAAGATTTTATCACCAAACTCTTCACCATTGAAAGGCATATTCTCAAGCTCAACATCATATTTATTAATTATAAAATTAAAAATAATGATTGGGAGAGTATAAATAATTCCTAGTATTATAAATAGCATACGAAACTATATCACTGTGATTATTGGAAAACAATGTAGATAATGATTAACTATTTTCATTATCATTTTCCTCTTTATCTTTACGCAATTGCTCTACCTGATTTTCTAGATACCTAACTCTTTTCGAAAGTGCATAGTGACCTGTGCAAAGAAGTATTAGAACAAGAGTTATTAAAGATATTATTTCTATTGGACTCATAGAGAGTATATATTTCTCATATATTATAATTTCAATGTAATTAAGTTGATTTTATGACTTGAAAATTTACAAGGTAATGGAGATATTTAATATCATGGAGGAAATATACTATGAATAATTTAAAAATAACATTATTAGTACTTATAATATTTTATAGCCACACATCTTACGCAGATAAGAGCATGAAAATTGGGCATAAAGGTAATAGTAACCAAGTTGATAGAACAATATCAGTCATAATGCACGACCATTACTTTGAGCCTAGTTATATTGAAATTAATAATAATGAAACAATTAGATTTGAAGTAACAAATCTTGGTAGCTCCGTGCATGAATTCAATATTGCAAATAAAGCATTGCACTTGGCTCATCAAGCAGAAATGGAAATGCTAGTAGAAAATGAAATTATCAACTATGACACCATAGACCATGATAAAATGGATAAGATGGCAAAAAAAGACCACTCAATGGGACATAGCCACAGTAATAGTGTATTGCTAGCTCCGAATGAGTCAAAAAGTCTCATCTGGGATTTTAAAAACTCTGAAAATATTGAGATAGCGTGTAATGTGCCTGGTCATTATGATATTGGGATGATAACCACTATTGAACTAAAATAGTTATAAATTTTTACTCAATCTTCCCTTAACTTTTTATCTATTTGAATTCTGACAGCCTTTTCAAATTGGTGAATAAAGTCAATAGGTTGAACTTCGTTATTGGTGTAGAGCTGTATTCTGGCCATATTCCTTATACTTGGAATGGCAAAGTTTGTTTTATGAGGTTCAGATAAATAGTTGTAAATCGTTTGTCTGCTTACACCTAATTCGGAAGCTATCTTTATGTGAGATATATTATTTGTTTTTAGGTAATCTTTTAATTTCATTAAAATAAATTTTATATATTAAATATCAACCGTCAACCTAAAACAGGTCATATTTGAATTACTATTAGACAAGTATAAAAATCATATATATAAATAAATCTGCCGGAGGGGTGGCTGAGTGGTTGAAAGCACCGGTCTTGAAAACTTAAAATTAATCAATTGAAAATTAATATTGTGTATTAGCAATAGCTTGGTGAAAGATGGATAAAAATCAATTTGATAAGATTAAAGATAAATATGAATACTGGTCAAGTTGGGCAGTTTGGGCTGAGCAAGAAGGGCCAATCAAAAGTAATATAGGTAATTTAGAGATTTTCAATCTGGATAAAAACCCAAAGATACTCGATGTGCTAAACCCAAATATAATATTTGTTGGGTTAAATATATCAAGGGAAGTCGAATTTCCTTTTGCGAATTTTCATGACTCCAACTCTAGATCAATGGATTTTAAATTAAGACATGCGATCAAAGATACACCTGCTTGGGGTGGCTACATGACAGACATTATCAAGGGCTACAAAGAGGTATCATCCAATCAAGTGAGGAGCCACCTTGAAAATAATGGTGATATTGTAAAAAAAAATATCAGTCTTTTTTCTGAAGAGCTGAATTATATTGGTGCACAAAATGCAGTATTAATTGCATTCGGTAATGATGTTTATACAATATTGAGAGCAAACTTCAAAAATGAGTATAATATAATAAAAATGCAGCATTACGCCTTTCCTTGCGGAAAAGATGATTATCGGAATTTATTTATTAATTGTATAAAAGATCATCTTTAGAGTACTGCTCACGATTACGTGATGAGCAATCTTAGCTTTTTTCTATTTGTATACCAGAATAGGAAAATCTAATTATATCCTATTCTAAAAACTAGTATCCTCTTGGAAGGGTCCTTTTTCTAGTCTGGCCAATGCTTCATTGTTATGATCGGCATCATATCTTAAATTCAAGTATTCAAATTTTCCAGTGTCATAGTCGTGACTGGAGCGAAGAAATACACGGACAGCGCCTGAATTGAATGCATCTTTGAAGGCATTCAATGAAGCGTCTATATCCTGCGAGTAGACTTCCACTGATATTTTCATGATGTACCACCTTTCTCTAAATTTTACTTGTGTACTTTAGCGTCGCAAATATCTTAATTTAATTATTAATCAAGGGACTTGAGTTTGGAAAGGCCCATTATCTAGGCTTGCTAATGCTTCATTTTTGTGATCCGCATCAAAACTTAACTGAAAATTTTCAAATTCGTCTGTGTCATAGTCGTGATTGGAGGTAAGACACACTTCTTCTGCCCCTGCTTCAATGGCCTGTTTATATACTTTCAAACACGCCTCTAAATCTTTAGAATATACATCTACACTTACTTTCATTAATATTTCCTTATGATTATAATTCAATTAATATGTATTATTTTCAATTTTATCTCAATGCTATTTTCTATTCAAGAAAATATTTTTTAGTACGTTCTTGTCAATCTCTAACCAAATATATTACCTACTAATTTATTCTCCAAATCATAGTTGAAAGATAAAAAATAACAAAATTAATAATTATTAATATTTGGTCTTTAAATTATATGCATGCCTAAAATACTCAGAACAATAATCTCATTATATTTTATATCGGTTGGATGCACCCATTTAACAGCTGCAGAGCAGAAATTTCAGAGAGTTGATCATTTTAGCACGTCACCTCAAGTTATAGACTTTATTTATGATGAACCAATTGACGGTATCCGGATCAGTGGTAGATATACTCTGAACGAATGGGAGTATGACAGTCCGAGGCAGACATATTGGGGTAAATACAGGGGGTCTGCGGAAGTAACTTTTACAAGATTATCTGATATGCGATCGATTACGGAGATATTTGATGATGTGTCATTTTTAAATACCTACCATTGCCAAAATAAGGAGCCAATTTATGGTTGCCTTTTGGAATACCCACTATCTCTAGAGCCAATTGATTATGAATGGGATGTTAGCAGTAGCGGTTTTCTACCCGACGTAGGACTCAACATTATTGATTACGACTATGATGATAAAAATGAAATTATTGTAATTATGCCATTTGAGTACAGAGGCGGACCTGAGTTTCTCATTTATGAGCTCATAGACACAAAAGAGGAATTTCATATTGTTATTGATTCACCCTCGAGGATTCCATCACATGTTGAATTTGATTATGAAAATAAGATAATGAACTATAGTTACTCTAATGGCGCTTGGGATTCTTTTTTTTATTCTTACAAAGCCGATACCTCAGATGGATACAAACTCATTAGTGAAAATCATACATGCGATTTTATTGACTATTCAGAGTATGATACAGAGCAAAAAAAGAATATAGAGGAGTGGTGCTTGGTTAGGAATAAATAGAGGTATAAAAACTATAAATGCTCATGTAGGGAAAACTTGCTTAATAAGTTTTATGTCAACTAATTAGGGTGGCACACGTCTAAATCAAAATAATGCATAAGATAGTAAGTATTAACCTGACCAACACTTCTAAACGAATAATTAAACACTACCTATAAAATTGATTTGGTACAAAAGTATAAGTTTTTTTTATGCTTTGAAAAATGACAAAAAATTGGTATAAGTTGAAACGTCATTTTTGTCACTTTTTGTCACTTTTAGGCATTTTTTTGGCACTACAATCTTGCTGATATCGTAAAAAAATGGCAGAAATCTGCGGTTTAGGAGGGGTGGCAGAGTGGTTGAATGCACCGGTCTTGAAAACCGGCAACGGGGCAACTCGTTCGGGGGTTCGAATCCCTCCCCCTCCGCCAACATAGCACCTAGACTGGCTTTCACAAAAAAAAAATTTCATTTGTAATTTTAATTTCTCTTAATTTTTTAATATTTTTGGCATTTTTCGGCAACATTTCGGCAACCATTTTATTGAATATATAGCTCATAATATTAAGCGTAATTGATAGATCATTAATAGTAAGTAAAATTATTGTAACCCCTTGTGAGCAGAGGAAACGAATAATTAAACACCAAAAATAATAGCTGTAACTTTGCACACATCTACGATATTTTTCTCGTATATTTCAACATTTTTGCCACCTCCAAAATCCAAAATTTCGGCAACCTTATTCATGGACTTGATGGTACACGTCTTGTACTGTCTTTCTTTATAGTCTGCTATTGTAATACTCTAAAAAAATTAGTTTATATTTATTAAAGTCGTTCTATGGCAATGTTGAGCTATTCATCTGACTTATCTAATAACCCATGTTTGTCAGTAACAGTCCAGCCCTGTTTTCTGAGTGCTTCTGTAAACCGAATAAGTCGTTCTTTCTCACTCATGCCCTCAGGCATAGAGATAAAATCTATCTTGTTTTTTTTAAAAGCAAACGTGGGTTGTTTTTTCATACCTAATAGGTTGAGTAGTTTGTTTATAAATGTTTGGAAATATTTCATTTGTGCCTCCGCTTTAGTACTTTAGGCGGGTTGCCAAGGTGTACAAGTTGGTTATTAAATACCTATGGATATTTTGTAACAATGTTATAAAATAAATACAAGAAAATATTTTTTTGATCAATTTTTTCGAGTTTAAATATGGCAATTGTTTATATACTTACAAATGAGAGTATGCAGGGAATAATCAAGATCGGTATTACTGACAATCTACAAAGACGTATAAAAGATTTAGATAATACATCAACGCCTCTTCCTTTTGAATGTTATTATGCTGTAGAGGTATCAGATGCAAATTCTATTGAAAAACTTCTTCACGAAACCTTTGATGATAAAAGAGTAAGGCAAAATAGGGAATTTTTTAATTGCAATCCTGAACAGGCAAAATCAGCACTTCAAATTGCTGAAAAAATGGGAGGAATAGATGTAACTCCCGTAGATGGTATTTTTGAAAATACAACAGACAAACAAGCATTAGAAAATGCAAAAAAACAAAAAGGAAAAATAGATTATTTCGGAATTCTTGGTATCGATGAAGGGGAAATTCTTACTTTTTCGAAAGACAATGAAATAACTGGGATATACAAAGGTAACAATCAAATATTATTTAGAGGTGAACTTTCCTCATTATCTGCATCAGCTTTATTAATATTAACTGAAATGGGCTATGACTGGAAAACTGTCCAGGGGGCTGGGTATTGGTGTTTTAAGGGGGAAACTCTTACCAAATTATATAATCAAATTTGAATAATTATAAAATCATGGATCTAATTAAATATAACACACTGGTAATGAACGAGGGTGGCATTAACTTGCAACGTGGTATGAACTTTGGAATAAGAGGTTCATATTCTATAGTATTAATGTCAGTTGAAAAAAACGCCCCATACGCTGATGAAATGTTTGATGATGGTATAATTAAATATGAAGGTCATGATGCTGAACGTGTCCCAAAAGAAGACAAGAAATCTATAGATCAACCAATTGCCTATAGTTCAGGTACCCCTACCCAAAACGGTAAGTTTTATAATGCGGCAATGCAATTCAAAAAAGGAGAGAGAGCTGCTGCAAAAGTTAAAGTATATAGAAAAATAAGAGCAGGTATTTGGGTTGATATGGGTTTTTATGATTTAATAGATAGCTATACACAAAACGATGGAAAGAGAAATGTTTTTAAGTTTATTTTAAAACCAATAAATGATGCATTCGACCCCAATACCTCTGAAAATACAGAAATAGATCATAATAGGCTTATACCAGGTTGGGTGATGCAAGAAGTATATATAAGAGATAAAGGACAATGCCAACAATGTGGTGAAAAAGATAATATACATTTTGATCATATCATACCATATGAAAAAGGTGGCTCATCAAAAGATCCAAAGAATATTCAAATACTATGTGCAAGACATAATCTCAAAAAAAGTAATAAATTAGTCTATTGAATGAACTTTATTCAATCTACACAATCTACCCCGCCAACTTCTCTGCAATCTTACTTTGGTCTGCATGTGCATATCTGAATAACATCTGAGGGGTAATATGACCTGATATACTTGCAACCTCTGGTATTGTTAAACCCTTTTTCGGCAACCTCAAAATCGTAAAAAGGTGGCACACGTCAAAAGAACCGGTGCACATAGGGTAGTCAAACTTAATCGTACAGCCACTTACAAACGAATAAAAAAACTGTTTGTAAAAAAAGACGTATGCCACCTGTAAAGGTAAAAATAAGTAAATCTTATGTTTTGAAATCAGACCGAAAACACAAAAAAAGTTTCGGAAACATTTCGGCAATATTGAACTATTTATGGTAAAAAATAACGATATAAAATCAGGAATATTGCTTATAATTGACAGATTTCTGCGATTTATAGTGGGTCGTGTATTTAGATGGTGTGTACGACTTGAAAACCGGCAACGGGGCAACTCGTTCGGGGGTTCGAATCCCTCCCCCTCCGCCATTAGATAAACTTTTATTCACTCATCAACTTAAATATTTGAACTAAATAAATAATTTAAATTTTCTATTAATTTTTTAAAATTTCTAGGATAATAACTACTACCCTTAGTTTCTATAGTTTTACCATTCACATTAGACAGCTCAAGATGCCACATGTCACCATCAACTATTGTATATTCAGGATGGGAATAATATTTTTTCCATTGCCAAACATTTAACTCATCCATCATATCCCAAAAGGTTAGTATCTTATGATCAGGTATATATATTTTTTTTTCGTATTCGACATTACCATCATGCCACTTTACTATAGTACCCTCATTTTTGTTGCTCAGAAATACTGTGTCACCGGGGTACAATGAATACCTTCCAAAAGAAATCTGATTTTGTGGTTTTTTGGGCTTATCTTTGTCAATAAGTATAAAGTTAACCAATGTCTAATTTTCCTCTGCTGGCAAATAAATTTCTCATAAAAAAATCTATCAGATAGGTCGTTATATGGCAATGTAGGAATTCGAATCCCCTCCCCCTCCGCCATATAAAAATCTTAATACTATATAAAGTATAGAATTCTCTTATTTTAATTGACGCTTTGATGCCTT
>CEOK01002966.1_pt1 | contig 12793 bp, 11 predicted proteins | sample 427001 | NCBI WGS metagenome assembly CEOK01 (sample SAMEA2591108, study PRJEB7988) | marine metagenome | isolation source: saline water (ENVO:00002010), including | reverse complement strand
TCGAAATGGATCGGGTATTGCCCTTTCGCAATAATTACCAGGCACTGTCTATTACATATTTTTTCAAAGAATGTAAATATTTAATTATCAATTAAATACTTCATAAATTGTAAATTAATTGAAAATTAATCATAATATAGGTTAATAAACTGTTACAATTATATGATAGCTCCAGTATTTAATATTTTTATAACAAATTTTATTGTTACAATTACATGTTTTTCAGCTGGAAAAATCCTTATAGATAAACTTAAAATTAAAGAAAATTTTTCGATATCATTGATATTTGGGGTTTTGGTGCTTTCGCAAATATCTTTGATTTTGAATTTTTTTACTCCAATAAATTCTTTAATTACTTATCCGTTGGTATTTATATCTATAGTTTATTTTTTTCTACAAACAAAAATAAAGATAAAATTATTAAAAATTGCTATTATAAGTTTTTTTTCTATTTTATTTTATTTTAAAGGAAACCATGCTGAAGATTTTACAATTTATCATCATATAAATCTTCAAGCGATTAATGATTACAAAATAATTTTAGGACTTACGCATCTAAAAATAAATTTAGGACAATCACCGATATCATTTTACGGTGATGCGATTTTTCAGAATCTACCTTTCATCGAACATAAAATAAATTACTTATCTTATATTTTATTTTGTGGGTTAATATTTTTTTTATATAAAAAAATTAAAACAAAAGAATATTTTGAATTTGCTGAATACTTCCTTGTGATTTCATCAGTATATTTTTTAATAAAATTTTCTAGGTTGGGTGCTCATGGTGCCGACTTTATTTGTGCAGCAATCATAATAGTTGGTTTATATTTTTTTTTAAAGATTAATTTCGGTGAAATAAAAAATTCTAATAATCACCAATATATCGTTTTATCTTCTATTCTAATTTCTAATGCCTACTTTTATAAAATTTTTGCAATAAGTTTTTATATTTTATTAATTGCGATTCTTTATTTTATTTTAAAAAACAAATTAATAAAAAAATATTATTTATTAATCACATTTATTATCATATTAAATTTAGCTTTTTTCTTAAAAAATTTTTTAATCTCTGGATGCTTAATTTTTCCAATTCCTCAAACATGTTTTGATAATTTGGCTTGGGGAATGGGTACTTTAAAAATAAATGATTGGAAAACTATAAATGAAGCATGGACTAAAGGATGGTACAATTATTTTACAATTGAATATCAAAAATATATTCTAAGTTTTAATTGGTTAGATACTTGGTTAAATAATCATTTTCTCAAAAGTCTTGAAAAATTCTTTGTTCCAATTTTTGTAATTATAACTTTGATAAAGTTTATGAGAAAAGAGGTCATTTATGATACTAAAAATAAGATAAATATTATATTAATTTTTTTCACATCACTAATTGCAGTTCTAATTTGGTTTTTTAATTCTCCTCTGGTAAGACTTGGTTTAATAGCTTTAATTCCTTTTTTAACAATATTATTGAATTTAAACCTTTTTAAAAATTTTAGTTTTAAAATTAGGAAGAAAAATATCTTTATACTTTTAATTTTTTTTCCAACTTTTTTTATAATTAAAAATACATATAGAATTATAGATACTTCATCTAATTATGAGGAATACCCATATCCTAGAATCAATAAAAATAATAAAATTACAGTAATTAAGGAAAAAATAATTACAAAAAAAGAAAATGATGTTTTTTTTAAAATCTACGATGGAGTGAAGTGTTTTAATATAAAATTTCCTTGTATTACAAAAGATAACGAAAAAAATAAAAATTTTACTTTTAATAATATAAATAATTATTTGATATTAAAAAATATAAATGATTAAAATTAGTATAATAATACCCACTAAGGATAGACCGGAATTACTGAGAAAAACACTTGTTTTTTTAAAAAAAAATAAAAATTTTTTTAATGAAGTCATGATTGTAGACTCATCTAAAAAATACAACTTTAAGAAGAACATTGAAACAATTCAATATTTAAATTTTAAAGTAAAGCATTTTTATTCAAAACCTTCGACATCACTTCAAAGAAATATAGGTTTGAAAAAATTAAGTAAAGCATCAAATTATGTAATGTTTTTAGACGATGATGTAGACTTTAAAAAACATGCTTTAAAAAATATGAAAAATTTTATTTTAAATAATAGAGATTATGCAGGTTACGGATTTAATTTAATGTTAAAGTACAATAGTTGGACAAATTCATTTAAAACAAATCTAATTTTGAACTATTTTGATTTATATTCAAATAAACCTGGAAAAGTATCTAAATCAGGATGGCATTCAAAAGCAATTAATTTAAAAAAAAATACTTTTGTAGATTGGTTGCCGACACAAGCTGTAATTTATAACAAAAAAACAATTAAAGATAGGTTTTTTTATTTAGGTTTTGGATCTTATAGCTATTTAGAAGATTTGGAATTTAGTTATACTTTAAGTAAGAAAAAAAGATTAATTATAGTTAGTAATGCAAAATATAAAAGTGACAATGATGTAAATAGAAATTTTTTTCTTTTTGGAAAAAAAGAATTAGTTAATAGATATATTTTTTTAAAAAGAAATAAACTTAAATATAGTAAATTTTTATTAATGAGTTTTTTTATTATTTTAAAAAACTTTTCACAAGGATTTTTAAATTACAGATATTTCATAAGATTTTTTGGAAATATTTATGGATTGATTAAAACTTTCTATATTTAGTGAAATATTTTTTTTAAAATATGCGCTGGCAAATTTAAGAATAGTTTCAAATAAACAATAATTAGGTCAAAGTTTAAATCTTTAATTTTAAATAATTTTATTAATAAAAAATAATACGATCCATATAAGTAAAAAATAGATAATTTATTTTTTTTAATAAATTCTTTGAAAAAAATAAAATTTTCATTCCAACTTTTTATCTGCCAATCTCTGTTTTCATCAAAATCTGAAAACTTATTTTCATACTTTATTAATTTAATTTTTTTAAATAAATTTTCAGTATTCAGTTTCATTTTATCGCTACAGGCAATATAAAAATTATCAATTAAACCCCAATCGTATTGTTGATACATCTTTACCAGGTTAAGAAAATCTATTGCTTTTTGTTTTGATAATTTAAATACTATAAAATCTATTCCATAATGTGGTGTTGTAGAATTAATTTTATTTCCATTTTTGATTAAAATATTTGGATAGATAAATCCCATATAATCTTCGGGTTTTTCACTGTTAAAAATTTTTGATATGTATTCACTTATAATTACATCAGAATTTGAGAAGACAAAGTAATTATATTGATTTTTAATATAATACTCTAAAGAATTCTTTAACATTATTGAGTTGGAGTATTTTTTCCCTTCTGGAAGTTTATTTTTTGGAAAATTAAAATATTTATATTTTAAATTATTTTTTTTAATAAAATCCTCAATACCAACTTCATCAAATTGGGTAACTGCTAAAGTTATATCTAAATTCAATTTTGAAATATTTTTTATGAACTTTTCTTGTATATCATCATTATTTTTAGATTTGTAAAGTGGTCTAAAAGAAACTTGCCATAAAATTTTCACAATATATATCTCCTATTAATTTAGCATTAAATAATGATATTTATACCAGATTCTTCTGTTTTGATTTTGAAATTTAAAGAAAATTTTTCTAAAGTTAAATCTTGTGATAAATTTTTTATATTATCTATTTTTTTATTTCCAGTTTCATTAATTGCAGGACCTGCTGTAATGGAAATTATCATGTTTTTAAATATAATTTTGTTTATTTTTAAATTTAATGAATTTAAATATTTTATTGATAAAAATTTAATTAAAATTTTCTTATTAATATATTTTATAATAATTTTATCATCTCTTTTATCAGATTTTAAATTACATTCTCTTAAATCATCAATATTTTTAATTAGATTTTTTATTTTTTATTTCATTATTTATTCAATTTTAATAAAATATAATTTTATTATTAAATATCTCGGTTACTTTTATTTATTCATCATAATTTTTTTAATATCTGATTTATTTATTCAAGTAATTTTTAAAAAAAATATTTTTTTTATTGAAAGGCAATCACCAACAATTTATGCAGGATTTTTTGGTGAAGAAAAAGTCCTTGCCAGTTTTATTATAAGAATTACACCTATAGCATTAAGTTTAATTTTATGGTCAAATAATATTAAAAGTAAATATTATTTAATTTTAAGCTTATTAATTTTCATTTTTTTATCTCTTTTTTTTACAGGTGAAAGAACAGGATTTATTTATTTTTTTATACTACTATTTTGTACCCTTTATATTTTGCAACAAGAAAAAATTCTAAATCTATCAAAAATGATTTTATTACTGCTTATTCTTTGTGCAATAATAAGTGGCGTCGCATTCAGTAATAAATATAAATTCACTCAAACAGTAAAACATACATATAATCAAATTTATTTTGATAAAAAATTACGCTTTTATTCGATTAAACATCAAGCTTATGCAGAAACATCTTTGCTTATTTTTAAAGATAATTTATTTTTAGGTGGGGGACCAAACAACTATAGATACCTATACAAAAAATACGATATTGATCAAAATTTATCAAATCACCCACATAATTTTTTTATTCAATGTCTTGGTGATCTTGGATTATCAGGATTATTTATATACATATATATTTTATCATTATTAATTAAGCTTTTTTTTAATTCTTTATATAAAAAGAAGTATTATTTAGTTTTTCTTTGTTTAAGTTTATTTTTTTACATAAACCCTTTTTTTCCAAGTGGAAATTTGTTTAATAATTGGTTTATGGGAGTTGGGTCTTTAAGCTTTCCTTTTATTTTTGTGTTTTTAAAAGAAAAAAAATGAGAGAACTATTTTCAAAAAGTATAATATTATCTTTACCGGGTATTGTATCCCTAATAATATCTCTTTTTGCAATTCCAGTTCATTTAAAATCACAAGGTATGTTAAATTACGGTCAGTATATTTTTTTTCATTTTTTTCTATCTATAGGCTTATTACTTAATTTAAGTTTTGGTAAAATTACTACAATACTTATAGGGAAGAATAATCACAAAATAAAATTTATCATTTCAGAAAATATAAAACTAACAACAAAACTCTGTTTTTTTTACTTTAGTATTTTTTTAATAATAAATTTTATTTTTAATTTAAATCATAATTATCTGTATTTTTTTTTAGGATTGTTGCTTACGGTTATGTATTTTTCATTTGAAGGTATTTTTATTGGGGAGCAGAAATTTAAAAAAATAAGTTTAATAAATTTTATTTTTTTTAGTTTATCATTAAATATCCCTTCATTGTTACTTTACTTTAAAACATTTAATTTAATTGAAATTATTAAATGCGCATTGTTAATTAAATTAATTGCAATAATTTTAATGATTCTTGAGTACATCAAATTCTTTAATCTAAAAAAAGAAAGATCTAGTGTTTTATTAAAAAATATTAAATTAAATGGGGGCTGGATAACATTAAGTTTAATAAATGTGCAAATTTCTAGCTTTGTAGATAAGTATTTAATTAAATTATTCTTGGGCGCAGATATATTAGCTAAATATTCAATTCCCCAGCAATTTACTGGGAAACTAAGTATTTTTTCACAAGGCTTTAGTGCATTTTTGCTACAAAATTTATCAATCAATAAAAGTGGGGAGAAAAATTTGATTATATCAATTATAATTTTCCTTAATATAATTCCTGTAATAACTTTTATAATTTTTCCAATTTTTGACGAATTTCTTAAAGTCTGGCTAAAGTCAAATTATGAAATAATAATATTTAGCTTATTCAAAATATTTACTATCTATGCAATATTTTCATCAGTATCTCATCTCATCATTTCAAAATTCGAAGCAAATTTAAAAATTAAAAATAATTTTATTATTGAACTTTATTGCCTTATACCCTTCCTAATTATCTTGTATTTTTCTACTAAAAATAATTTTTCTATTTTGTTAATATCTATTCTTATGTTAATTAAAGAAACAATTTTATTAACTTTGAGATTAAACTTTTTTAAAAATAATTTAAAAATAGTTTTTAAAAAATATTATTTTAATTTAATATTTATATTTATTGCATTATACTTGTCTTTTTTTAATACAATAATTTTTTACTTTTTTATTTTTCTAATTTATTTACCATTTATTGTTCATGACGTTTATAAACTATATACTTCGAAAAATTTCTGAAAATTTAAGTTTTTTTTTTAAAAACAAATTAAATATTAACCTCATAGAAGAAAAACAAATTTACAAAGTTATAAGAAAAAAACTAAAAAAAATTGAAATAAATAAAAAACTATTAAAATTAACCCATATTCAATTTAATCAACAAATTAAAAGTATTATTATAAATAATGATCTAAAAAATTTACTAAGATATTCTTTTGTTCAAAAAATGTTTTTTGTACATAATAGATGGTTTATTTTTAAAGAACTGCAGGAATTAAAAAAATCTAAAAAATGGAATACCTATAAAAGGCTTATAGCTGAAGATAATACAGGAAATCCAGTAAGATATTTTTTATATTCTGAGAGCTCTGGAAACAGAATACATCAAGTATATCATCTATCAATTATAGAAAAGTATTTAAAAATATCTTTTAAAAATTTTAAAAAAATTTTTGAATTAGGTGGTGGATATGGTTGTTTAGCAAGAATATTCACTAAATATTACAAATTTAAATCCTACAAAATATTTGATACTGAAATAGTAAATTTAATTCAGTATTATTATCTTAAAATACAGAATTGCGATGTTGGTTTTACAGCTAAAAATAAAATTTATTTATTAAATAAATTTGAAAATAAAAATAAAAAATATGATATTTTTATTGCTAATTGGTCGCTATCTGAAATACCTATAGATTATAGGATTAAATTTATTCCAATTATTAGAAATAGCAAGTTCATATTGATATCTTTCCAAGAGAAATTTGAAGAAATTAATAATTTAGAATTTTTTATATATCTTAAAAATAAATTACATAAAAAATTCAAAATTAAAATAATAAAAAATAATTTTTATAAAGGTAGCTTTTTCAAAAAACAAAATCACTATTACTTTATTGGAAAAAAATTATAATCTTATTACTGGTAAGCTGATAATATTTGAATCAATAAATTTATATAGTAATTTAATTAAACTAGAAATCTCAGTAAATAAAGAAGATTGAAATATTGAATTAACTTGTTCTTTTCCACCGAAACCAGCATACTGATCTAATTTCCATAAAAAAATATGAAAAAACAAAAATAAGAAAGTTATCAAGAATAAATAGTTTTTTTGCCTTATTTTATTTATCATATCTAAATATTTTTGATTGTTAATCCCGATTACTAAATAAAATAAAATTAAATGTACACTCAATAAACTAATATTTCTGCCATGATCCAAGTTTAAAAAAGTAAATAACGTTGGAAAGAAAAATAAATAATATGAATAGGTAAATTTGCTTTTTTCAATAATTTCATGAAAAATACAAGCTGGTATTAGTAATGATAGAATAATTGCAAAAAATAAATTTAAAAAATCTTTGTACCCAAAATAAAAAAAGTGCCATTTGTAAAATCCACCAATTAACTTGTAAAATCCATTATATAATTGTGGATGCAGATCAACATTATATTTTTTTAAAATCTGATTTAAATAAATAAACTGGTCTTCAGTGCCATTAAAATAGATAAGCATTAAGGCTAAAAATAAAAGTATAAAATAGTACTTTAGGTAATAAATTTTATTTTTTACGTAGTTATTAAAAAAATAATAACTAAAAAGTATATGTATTGACAAAAAAACTATTTGATACTCGTGTATTAAACTTATTATAACCAATAGTGGTATAATTAAATAAATTAATAAAAAAATATATAATTCCTTTTTACCAGAATATTTTAAATAAATAATAATAAATGCATGTAATAAAATAGAAATTTTAACAAAAATATCTTTTAAAAAATATACTTTATAATCATAAATTCCGAAAAAAAGAAGTGAAGGAAAAAAGACAATATAAATGATTAAAAGTAATTTACCTTTATTAAAACTTAAAATTTTAAAATATAAAATAAGTTGTAGTATATTTAAAAATAAAAATATAAATCCAAAAAAAATTTTTGGTTTAATAGAAAAATGACTATCTGCCTGCCAAAATATTTCACCTAGAAATCCCCTTCTAATAAAGCCAGATTGATAATTAATAAATAACTCACCAAATGAATAGCTAGAAAAAAATTTGTTGCTAAATATATGGCTTAGTCCATAAAAAAAAATTAAACTAATTAAAAATATAAAAAGCAAAATAAATACAAAATTTTTTTTTTTTTCTATATTATGCATAATTATAATTGGTAAGAATATTATAAATAAATGAAATATATTTCAAAATATAAATCTGAAAAATTATTTTATACACTAGTTATTTCGGGTATCTGGATATCTTTGGATACCCACTTTATTAATTTTAATATAGAAAACTTTAAAGATTTCACATTTTTTTTAAGAGCTTTGATGCCCTTCATAATATTTATTATTTTAGTAACAAATATAAAAAAAGGCAGTGTAAAAATTTTTATTAAAAATAACAATGAACTGTCAATTTTATTTTTGCTAATATTTATCTTCCAAATTCCTGGGTTAGTCTTTAGTCAAAACTCTATTTTAAATATTAGTTTTATCGTAAATTGCATTTCATATTTATTTTTTTTATTTTTTTTTATTAATGACTTAAATAAATTAAATTTAGTTTTAAAAATATCTTTAATTATCTTTACTATTATATTTCTTGTATATGGTTTGGGACTTTTAAATTGGTTTATATTTGATAGCACAAATTTAAATCTTTATGGATCATGGCCTCATGGTTTAAAAAATTTTAGTTTTTCGGAGAATGTTCCAAGATCCTCTGGTGTTGCAAGAAATGCAACGATTGTCTATATAGTTTTTAGTTTATTGATTATTAATAAGAAAAAAAATATTTTTAATATCTCAATAATTACAATTTCTTTCGTATTAATCTTCTTAACTCAATCAAGAATAATTATTATATTTTTTACCTTTTACTTATTAGTATATTTGCTTGTCATATTTTCTTTAAGTAAAAAAGCTTTATATAAAATATCAATCTTAAATATTGCTATAATTGTGCCCTTAATTGCCACAATTAGTTTAGTAATGATCCAAAATTCTAAAATACCTAACGCTGAAAATTATGAATTTAAAAAAAAAGAAATATATGAAAATATTTTTAGACCTATAAATGATAAAAATATTGGAATTGGATCTGGAAGATTGAATGATTGGAAAAATATTATTTCTAATAACAATAAGAATATAATAGGCTATGGCGCAATGGGAGATAGATACCTGATAAATCAATCGGCATCAAATTTTTTTGTGTATATTTACGCAAGCTCTGGTTTCATAGGATTAATTATTAGCATAATTTTTTTTATAATAATTGCTATATGTTGTTTTAAATATTTATTATATGGAAAGTTTAGGCCAACAAGAAAAAATTATAAATTTTTAATTTCGTATGCTTTGATTGCCTTTTTTTTATTTAGATCATTAGCAGAAACATCATTTGGGATTTTTGGTATTGATTTTTTAGTATTTGCAACAGCTTTACATTATATTTTGATTTATAATAAAAAATTTTATAAAAATAATTTAATTAATTTTAAAGATTGAAAAAACCTTCTATAGTGTTTTATCGGGCTGTGTAATAGCCTAAATAACCATCCTAAATAATATTTATCTATGAAGTCATTTATTGGAGCCTGAGAACCTTTAAGAATAAATTTTTGTGATTTGCAAACTAAAAATCCAATTGCTGCTCCAGTACAAAAGATGGGAATTTTCGTAAAAATTTTATTTAACTCCAAACCTAAAATCTCTTGCTTTTCTCCAGCAATATTTATCAAAATATAATTTGGTTTAATTTTTTTAATATAATTTATTAATTTTAAATCTTTAAAATTTTTTTTATAATAAGGCGCAATATATCCAAATGCTTTGATTTTTTTTCTCATTAAATATTTTTTATTTTGTTTAGATTCTAATCTATTTGGATCTATTGTTAAAATTTTTTTATAAATTAAATTTTGTTCTAGAAATTTTTTTAAAAACAAATAACCAGATAATTTTTTAACTTTTATTCCTCTGAAAAGTCTTAATAATAAACACAATAAACCGCTATCAAATATTGTTATGGTGGAATTTTTTAAAGCTGAATAATAATTTGAATTTTCATATATTTTACTTAGTGAAGAGGCTGCTGGAGCTACAAGGTAGCCTCCATTTTCAATCCTTTTTAATATACTTTCAATTTCATAATCAAAAAACTTGATATTTTTAAAAATAATAATCTTATTTTTCATAAACATATACCTTATAACAAAATAAATAAATTAATTAAGTTGTTTAAATATGAAGAACAAAAAAATTTATTATTGGTCATCTAATAACTCTATTAAAAGTGGAGAAGGAGTATTGGCTAATAATTTTTTGTATGATTTAGAAAAAAAATTAAAAATCAAATGCATTAAAATAAAAAAAAATACTTTTTTTGATAAAGTTAATAAAGATTCATTTATATATAAATATTTTTTACCTTACTGTGGAGTATTAAAATTATGGTTATTATATTTTAAAAATTACAAATTATGTTACTTAAATTATCTTCCATTGTGGAATTTTTTAATTTTTTTTACCTTGCCTCCCAAAACTATACTGGGGCCTATAACTGGAACAATAAATAAGAAAAGAAATTTTTTTCTTAAAAAATTATTTGAGTCATTAAGTATATTTATTATTAAACAAAGATTTAAAAAATGTTTATTTTCTAACAATTTTTATTATAAATTTTTCCCTAAACATTTTCATAATTATATTATTAGAAAACTAGAATTTAAAAAAATATCAAAAAAAAAATATGATTTTGACTTTATTTTTTATTATAGAAAAAATTATGATCAAAATTGCTATCAAAAAAAAATGATTTCTTATCTTTTATCAAAAAACTATAAAATTGCTTTAATAGGCGACAAATTAAAAATAAAAAATATTTTAAATTTTGGTTATATAGGAAATAATAAATTAAATAAAATCTTATGCAAAACAAAATGTGCAGTTTCTAATCCAGAAAATTTATACAGTTTCTTTGTTCAAGACTGTTTATCTAATAATTTAATTGTTTTTTATAATAATGAATTTAAAAAATTTGAAAAATTTCAAATAAAAAATTTTTACCCAATACCATATGATAATATAAATAATGCCTATCAATTGATAGTTAAAAATATGACAAAACCTATAAAAAAAAATAAAAATATAAACTTACAATTTGAAAATTTTTTTAAAAATGTTTAAAAAAATAAATAAATGTTTTTTTTTTGATAGAGATGGAGTGTTAAATAAAGACAAGGGTTATATATCTAAGATCAAAGATATCGAACTTTATCCTAAAATTGGTCAAGCAATATATTATTGTAATAAAAAAGGTTACCTCGTCATAATTATTACAAATCAAAGCGGAATAGGGAGGGGATTAATAACTATTTCTCAATTAAATAATATTCATAACTTCATAAAAAAAAAAATTAGAAGAAATAAAGCATACATTGATGATATATTTTTTTGTCCATACCACCCTTCAGCAAAAATAAAAAAATATATAAAAATAAGTAATGATCGCAAACCAAATCCAGGAATGATTTTAAAAGCAATTAAAAAGTGGAAAATCGACTCAGCTAAAAGTTTTATGATTGGGGATAAAGTATCAGACAGATCTGCTTCTAAAGCGGCCGGAGTTAAATTTTTTTTTAAAAGTAAAAAAGTAAACTTATATGATCAAATAAAACATATAATAAAAAACTATGAATAGAATTTATTAAACAAGATATAAATCAGACATTTGATACCATCAAAAGTTGTTATTTTCTTACCTTGTTTTTTTGTTCTAGGTTTATATTGCACTGGAACTTCTAAAAAAAAATTTTTTAAATTTGTTAATTTAATAAATATCTCAAAATCTAACTCGAAGCCTTTTCTATTAAGTTTAATTGATTTTAATAAGTTGGCATGAAAAGCTTTGACTGTAGTAAAAGGATCAGAAATAGATTTGTTAAACAATGCTAAAATAGTAAGATTAATTAACTTGCCTCCAAACTTGCTCAATAGCATAGTAATTTTGTTATTTTTATATATTTGATCTAATTGATCATCTAAGTTCATGCACTTAATCATCCTGCTGCCATATACTATTTTTGATTGCTCCATCATTATTGGTTGAACTACTTTTTCGATATCACTTACATTATATTCATCATCAGATGGGTATATTACAATTATATCACCTTTACTTTTTTTAATACCATAGCTAATTGCCTGTCCTCTTCCGGCATCATTTAATTTATAAAATTTAAAATCTTTAAATTTATTTATTATTTTAATACTTCCATCTATAGATCCGCCATCAACAATAATAATTTCTTTAACCAAATTAAAATTATTGAATTTCAAGGACTTAATATCATTTAAAACTTTAAAAATTGTTCTTTTTTCATTTAAACAAGGAATTATAATTGAAACTACAGACTTGCTTAATCTATTAACCAAATAACCATTTCCGCTTAATTGAAAAATTTTTTTCGCTAACCAATTTGGGTAATGCAAACCAGCACCTTTCTCCCAATCAAGCAATTGAAAATTTTTTTGAGATGAATAGCTTAAATAATTTTTTTTATTTAAAAGATTTTTATCATCATTATCAAATTTATTTACT
>CEOK01145015.1_pt1 | contig 12800 bp, 14 predicted proteins | sample 427001 | NCBI WGS metagenome assembly CEOK01 (sample SAMEA2591108, study PRJEB7988) | marine metagenome | isolation source: saline water (ENVO:00002010), including | reverse complement strand
GGAAAAAGATGGTTTTCAGCTCCAACCGCAACAATGGCGGAACACGCGCTACCAATGTATTTCTTGCCGACTGGGTGGATTAAGCAGGCTCAAAGTATAAAGTTGCTTCCATCTAAGGTCGATTAGCAGTTTAGTTGGTCATAGGTATGTCATCCCTTGGGGGGGTGAGTGATGTTCCCATAAATGTTTCTCTAGAATAGCCCCGAAGTTTTATTGAGTTTGACAGCATGTAAGCATTACCATGGATTTTTTTCGATTTTAATATGGTTTAACCTACTCCTAAAAAGTTTCCTAATACAAAGGACTACTTTAGAATTTGCTTGGTGTGGTCGTCTGTCTTGACCTTTTTAATAATTTCCTCAACGATACCTTCTTCATTGATGATGAAGGTTGTTCTTTTTATGCCCATATAGGTTCTACCATACATGTTTTTTTCAACCCAAACACCATATGCCTCTGATACAGTATGCTCAGGATCTGCAAGTAAATCAAAAGGTAAGTCGTATTTGCCAATAAATTTTTGATGCTTTGCCTCATTGTCTGGGCTGACGCCCAAGACTTCGTAACCTTGCTTTTTTAAATCTGTGTAATTGTCTCGTAAATTACAAGCCTCTTTTGTACATCCTGGTGTATCATCTTTGGGATAGAAATACAAAACCAATTTTTTCCCTTTGTATTGGGCCAAATTTACGATTTCACCTTGCTGATTTTTGGCCTCAAAATCTGGTGCTTTTTGATTTAATTCTACGGTTGCCATTTTAATTCTTTTTTTATTGAAGTTGTATTGTATTTATAGTCTTTAACAAGTACTTCTATACTTAAGTTCGAACGCAGTTTTAAATCATTCAAATCACCCAAAAGCATATTGTATTTCCTTTCATAGTATACCCTAAACCATTTGTTGTTTATTTTTACCTGGTAGTCCTTTATTCCGCTCAGCTTATCTAGTATACCAATTCTTAATTGACTACCAATAATTTTTACGTACTTAACCTCAGGCGGTATATCATCTTTCAGAATTTTAAATTCTCCTAAAGAGTTAATTTTTGCCTGTACCCATCCATTTTGACAATAACCACCAATGCTTCTAAAAGTATTGCCAATTTTTTGGCCAATCAATAGGTATTTATATTCCTCTTTACCATATTTTTCTGCGCGCAGTTTTAAAGTTGCCTGACCCTTAAATGGAACATCATTAGGTAGAATTTTTAATATGTCGATAATGCTATCGTATCGAAATCCTATATTTTTTTGTTCCAATACTTCCGAAGGTGAGCAGTAAAATTGATATTTTTCACTTTTTAATGATTCTTCTTTGCCCAAATAGAATTTTAATCCATGCAGCTTTCGAGCTTTAAAAATGTTCACCTCAGGTTTGGCTTCTAGATAAAAATCTAAGTGAGTTTTGTTGCCCGCTTCATCTTCTAAAAAAACTTGAACCTTTACTTTTTGCTTTGCCTGTAAATCAATTTTTCCATCTCCTTTGTAATAGGGTAAAATATTACCTTTTACTTTGTATAGGTTGGTGTAGCTTAAACCATTACGCATTTTTAAGCCATAGTTGGTATGTAAATAGATGTATTTTCGATGATTGAATTGAAAGTCTTTTATCTCTGCTTCAAAAGCAATTTTATTATCCACAAATAATTTCATTTTATTGACCCCAAGTTTGTTGTTGAAATCTACAAAATAATCACTCCAATAAGCAGCAATTGCATAGTGTCCTGCGGGCAGATAAACTATTTTATTTTGTATATTTTGTTTGGAAATCGCCTTTGGGTAATAAGCAAATTGACTGTCAAGCGGAACAATCCCAATGGATTTAATAACCGGAGACAAAGTGTCTCTGAGCGTAAAATATTTAAGCGGATTGATAACCTTTCCATTTGATTTTCTCACTTCAAAATGAAGATGAGGAGCTGCTGAACCACCAGTATTCCCAGACTTTCCGATTTCTTCTCCCCTGCCAATCTGAATGGTATTTGGCTTTAGGTATTTGGTGATTTCATTTTTTTTCAAGCGATATTGTTCTGTCATTAAGTACCTTTCTATTTTATCTGAGAACCTAGAAAGATGCCCATAAACACTGGTGTTCCCATCGGGATGTTGTAGGTAAATTGCTTTCCCATAACCACTGGGCGAAACATTTATTCTACTAACATAGGCACGATCTGCTGCATAAACCGGCTTGCCCTCAACGCCTTGCGTTCTTAAATCAATGCCTGCATGAAAATGATTTCCTCTAAGCTCAGCAAAAGTTCCGGAAACACGCAATGGGCTATCAAGAGGAAAAGCATAAGCATCTTGCCTTTCAATTTTCTTGTATTTTTTTATGATTTGTTTTGGGGTATCCACTTTGGCAGGTAAAGTATCTTGCTTTTCATGGATTTTTACGCTCTTTTTAGTGTCTTTTTGACAAGCAAACAACAGGCACAAGATGATGAAATAACAATACCTCATTTGATCTTAAAATTGAAGTTTTTTTCTCCCTCAATGTAGCCAGTAAGTTCATCACCTATTTCGATGGGGCCAACCCCACTTGGTGTTCCGGTAAAGAGTACATCACCTATTTTTATCATAAAAAACTGACTTACGAACGCAATCAATTGATCCACGCCAAAAATCATATCCTTGGTATGGCCTCTTTGTACTTCCTGACCATTTTTCTCTAAAGAGAAATGTAGATCTCGCAAATTGAAGGAAGAAATATCAAGCCATTTTCCAAAAACAGCCGAAGAATCAAAACCTTTTGCTAGTTCCCAAGGGAGTCCTTTTGATTTCAATTGATTTTGGAGGTCTCTAGCTGTAAAATCAATTCCCAAACCTATTTGGTTATAATATTTATGCGCAAATTTTGCGTCAATATTTTTGCCCTTTTTGTGAAATTTTATTATCAACTCTACTTCATAATGAATTTCATTGCTAAAATCTGGGTAATAAAAATCTTCATTGTTTCGTAAAACAGCATTGTCTGGCTTGATAAAAACAAATGGGTCTTTTGATCTTGCATTATTTAACTCTAAGATATGCTTTGGATAATTTCTACCCACACAAATTATTTTCATATTTTTTGTTGAACAAAGATGACTTTGTTAAACAAATCTTCTTTATTATATTCCAACACCATTGTCCAATTTAAAGAAAATAACTTTAGATCAATTACTAACTGGATATGCTCAAGGGTTTTTCCCTATGGCCCATCAAGAATTGAATAATGACATTTTTTGGCATCTACCTGAAAAAAGAGGAATTATACCCTTAGATGAATTTGTCATCCCAAAAAATTTGAGACGACTTTATGAGAAACGAAGTTTTCAATTAGAAATCAACAAAAATTTTAAATCGGTTATTCAAAATTGTGCAGATCGCAAAGAAACCTGGATTTCGCCCGAAATCATGGATGCCTTCCTCGACTTGCATAAAAAAGGCTTCGCTTATAGTTTTGAAGCATATCAAGAAAATAAATTGGTAGGTGGTTTGTATGGCGTAGCATTGAGAAGAGTATTTTTTGGAGAATCAATGTTCTTTAAAGTAAGTAATGCAAGTAAGGTAACCCTAATTTTTTTGGTAGAATTTTTGATTAAAAATGGATACAAACTTTTGGATACACAATATTTAAATCCACACTTAAAACAATTTGGTGCGATAGAAATAGAAAATGATGCATTCCAAAAACTTTTATTTGATGCCCTAGCTGACTAAATTTGATTTCTGTGGAAATTTATTTGATTCGACACGGTCAAACAGACTTCAATAAGGTTGGAATTGTGCAGGGCCAAGGGGTCAACTCAAAACTAAATGCGCTAGGAAGAAGGCAAGCCAATCAGTTTTTTCAAGCTTATCAACACATCCCTTTCAATTTAATTTTTACTTCTGAACTGCAAAGAACCTTACAGAGTGTTGAACCATTCTTGAAGACTGGCTTACCTCACAAAATACATGCTGGTCTAAACGAAATTAATTGGGGAAAATTTGAAGGAAAGAAACCAAGTGAAAGCCAAAGAAATGCATTTAAAGCATTGGTGGCAAATTGGAAAAATGGACAATATTCAGCAAAAATTGCAGATGGTGAATCAGCTATTGAGATGTGGAACAGACAAAAAAAGTTTATTGCCGATTTGATTAAAGAAGAGAAACAAAAAATTTTGATTTGCTCTCATGGTAGAGCGATTCGAGCGCTACTTTGCCAAATGCTGGGCCTGCCTTTGTCAAAAATGGACACTTTTAACCACAGCAATCTTTGCTTATATAGATTGGGGTACAATTCAGGCAAGTTTTCTTTATTGCATGCCAATCTCACCGATCATCTCCGGATGGATTAAATTGTCATGATTTCTGTTTCCTTCACTTTTAACAATGCTTCTGCCTTGTTTATGTATTGATTTGTCAATTCTTGAATTTCCAATTCTGCCTCTTTAAGTTCATCCTCCGATATTTCATCTTTAAGAGATCTAACCAATTCGTTCCCGTCTTTTCTTGCACTTCGAACACCAATTTTTCCGTTTTCTACAATTCCCTTGGCTTGTTTCACCAAGTCTATACGCCGCTCCTCGGTGAGCGGTGGTAAACTAATTATAATTCTTTCTCCATCGTTTTGGGGGGCAAAACCAAGATTAGAATTAATAATTGCCCTTTCAATATCCTGAACCAAACTTTTTTCCCAAGGCTGCACAGTTATTGTTTTCGCATCTGGTGTATTTACATTGGCCACCTGCTGTAAAGGTGTTGGACTGCCATAATAAGCTACTTGCACAGGATCCAACATACTTGCACTTGCCTTGCCTGCTCTTATTTTTTTTAGCTCATTTTTTGTGTGCTCTAGTGCTTTGTCCATGCTTTCCTTCACATCGCTAAGCACTTCTTTCAAATCATCTGTCATTGGTATTGCAAATTAAGTATTTAGAAGAAATATTGTTTCGCTAACGGATAAAGGAAGCCAATTATACAGGTCAAAAAGCCCAAAAAAAACAATATTTTACTTTGAGTAATTAGGAGAATTCTGCTTAGCAAAATTGATAACGGTATGGAAAGTAAGACAAAATTATTTGTGAAAGTTGGTATAAATAGCAATATAATAAGGACAACTAGGATCAGACTTATCTTTAAAAAAGACTGAAAATAAGACAGGACTTTATACAGGTAAACTTCTTTAGGGAAAGGAAAAAAAATACCCAGAAATAAAAGTAAGTAGGCTAGATAAACCAAAATAAAACTCGGTGCGCTTGGTAAGAGTAAAACAGTAGACAGTTGTATATCTGATAATTGAGGCAATAACGAGCGATCCATATTAAGCCATTTGGTCAAAAAAGCCATAGGCAGTGCATAACAAGACAGGGTGATAAGAACTTGTAGGATGTCTTTCCGACCAAATCTTCCTAAGGAAAAAAATGAAAAAAGAATAAATACGAATAAAATCCAAGCCTTGTTACTGAATATAAATGCAATCGCCAAAAAAGCACCAAGATTTAATGGTACGTATCTGCTTATTTTATCTTGATTTGGGTACCTTAAAACTTGCCTTAATGTTAAAATCATAAATCCATTCATCACTTGATTTTCACCTAAGAAATGGCCAGCATAGAAAAAGGCATTAAAAAAAATAAAGAGCCAAAAAGGGAGATAGGTGATTTCTCCAAAAAATCTCAAGCTATTTACTATTCTATTTAACCAATAGGCTTCAAAGACAATTACGATTTGAGCAAGCCCTAGACTTAGTAATGGATACTTAACATAAAGATTTGTGAAAAATCCGTGACAAATACTATCGTCAAAAGCTAAAGACACGGAGCCAGGCGCAGAGTAAAGTAAAAATATGTTGCTAATCAATAAGAAGAATAACCCAAGTAGCACACCTCCAAAGCTTAAATTGTTAAACTTATTCATTTAGCAAGTAATCTACTTTTACCAATGCCATTTTCCCTCGCACAAATAATTGTAAATAAAAACTACCATCGGGCAGTTGCTTTACTTGTTTTGGGAAAAAACTTCCTACAGAAAATTCTTCGCGGTTTATTGAGTGAATCGATTGAAAGCCTTCTTGATTGAAAGAAATTTTTGAGATACCAAAATCTTTTGTCGCACTATTGAAAAGTAAATAAGGCTTAGAAAGCGAATGAATCAGCGCAAACGATGAAAACATTCCCTGGTCGTTGGAGCTTGTTTGTTCTTTAAAAAAAGTATCTCTATGTGAAATGATCAATTCATTATCAAAGTGTTCAAAGATTACATTGCCATAGAAATAAACCATCTGATTTCTCGTCACAGGAACATTGTTTACATAATCTATATAAGTATAACTACTTTCTTTAATCTCCTCTGAAAGCAACACAATACTTGAGTCGGAGAAAAACATAAAATTCTTAGGTACCAATTCATTATATCTTTTTTTTGCTCTCCGCCATTCAGCATTTTTATCAGAGGTTATGTAATTTCTTGATAAAATTTTTTCAACTGGATTTGCTTTAACTGAATCCAACATCCTAAGAAGCATCAAGTTACCTAAATCGTATCCATCATTTTTTATAAAAGAAGTAGCCAAATAAATATGACTACTAAAAGGACTTTCCTGCATAATTGGTGCAAAGTTTCCCTCGATTTTCTTATCGAATAAATCAATTTTTTGATATGCTGTAGAACGCAAATTGACGACAAGCACAAAATTCGACTGATATTTTTTTCCCGCCTTACTACATGCCAAAAATAGATTTCCATTTTTGCTTTCAAGGATATTTTGGACGGATAAAAAGGCTTTACTGTATGCAATGGGAATCAGAATTTCTTGCACTTTTTCTAATGCCAAATTAAACTCTTTGATGCGTAAGATACACGTTTCTTTTTCTTGTCCATTTGTAATGGAAATGGAATAAATTTTTTCGTTTTTACCATAGATAGTATGCAATTGACGATAAAATTGTGTGGTTTGAAAAACTGTATCTAGTAAAGTTTTCTTCTGCAGTTTCAAACTTTCATTTAAGATTCGCACCCTTGTTGCAGCCCTTCGAGTGAGTCTGTCAAAAACATTTGATAGTACATAAATTTTTTCTCCATGAGAAAAACAGCTTCCCAAAATTTCTGATTCAAAAGGTATTTGTACCTTATCCAGGAATTGAAGTTTGCTATTGTATCGTTCCAATTCTAAAAATCTTCGTAAAAATTTCTCTCTTTTTCGCAGAACCAAAATGCCACTTGAATCTGCTTGCTCAATTTCCATTTGAAAGTTTCTACCCTTACTTTTTTGGAAATCTGAGAACACCAGCTGCTGTGCAGTTAATTTTTGAAATACACATAGTAGTATAGCTAGCAATCCTAAGCTTATTTGTACTTTCGATGTTCTAACGAAGGAAATATTCATTTTTTGTCCAAACAACAAGGATATACAAATTATAACATACCAAAAGAAAAAGCCATCATTTTGGCAGTATTTCTTGGAAAATTGAAAGTAACTGCTTTTGAAGAGCAACTCCGAGAACTCAATTTTTTGATACAAACCGGTGGAGGAGATACCATCAAAACCTTTACACAATCTAGAGCTAACATCCATCCAAAATGGTATTTGGGTCAAGGAAAAGTAGAAGAAATTGCACATTATATTCAAGAAAAAAAAATAGATTTGGTCGTCAGCAACGATGATTTAAGCCCCGCTCAAATTAGAAATTTGGAAAGCCTTTTTAAAATAAAAATCATTGATAGAAGTGGCATCATATTGCACATTTTTGCAAATAATGCACGAACCAATCGTGCAAAAATTCAAGTAGAATTGGCTCAAAACCAATACCTTCTTCCAAGACTTACAAGGCTTTGGACACACTTATCAAAACAGAAAGGTGGAATTGGTATGAAAGGACCAGGTGAAACCGAAATAGAAACAGATAGGCGTGTAATTCGTGACAAAATAGCTAGACTAAAAAAGAAGTTACAAACGGTTGATAAGCAAGCAAATACCCAAAGAAAATGGCGTCAAAAACAAACAAGAATTTCTTTGGTGGGCTATACCAATGTTGGGAAATCTAGTTTGATGAACCTTTTAACAAAATCAGATGTATTCGCGCAAAACAAATTGTTTGCAACTTTGGATTCTACAACAAGGAAAATATTTTGGGAAAATGAAAACCCCATTAAAGCACCTTATCAACTTTTAATGAGCGACACAGTGGGTTTTATTCGAAAATTACCACATGGGTTAATTGAAAGTTTTAAGAGCACTCTTGATGAAGTTTTGGAGTCTGATTTGCTTCTTCATATGGTGGACATTTCCAATGATTTTTTTGAGGATCAAATGAAAGTTGTTCTTAACACGTTGCACGAAATCGGCATGGGCGAAAAACCCATCATTACCGTTTTCAACAAAATTGATAATTTTAAACCAAGTGCTACATCAGAAGATATTTTTGAAGATACTTCGATCAAAAGCATTGAACAGTTTAAAGACCTATGGATATCAAAGGAAATAAGTCCTAGTGTATTTATTTCTGTGAAAACTAAAGAAGGCCTAGATGATTTAATTACAACTATTAAACATCAACTAGATCAGCTAACAAAAGCTCAATAATCTAATTCATCCAATATATTAAGGGTACTTTTAACAGCATTCGCTGATTGTTTAAGGAGCTCTTTTTCGGCTTCATTCAACTGAAGCTCAATAATTTCTTCAATACCATTTTTACCCAATTTTACTGGCACACCGAGGTACATATCACTCAACCCATATTGACCTTCCAACCATGCACAGCAAGGAAAAATTCTTTTTTGATCTCTGACGATTGCCTCAACCATTTGGGCAGCTGATGCGCCAGGTGCGTACCATGCAGAGGTCCCTAAAAGATTTACAATTTCTCCGCCTCCCTTTTTTGTGCGTTGAACAATTTGCTCTAGTTTAGAAGCAGAAATAAGCTCTGTTACAGGTATCCCTGAAACGGTTGTATACCTCGGAAGCGGCACCATGGTATCACCATGTCCTCCCATCAGTACGGCTTGAATATCTTTGGGCGATACATTAAGTTCTAAAGATAAAAATGAACGGTACCGCGCTGTATCTAAAATTCCCGCCATGCCAAATACTTCGGTTGAAGGTTTTTTTGCACTCAAATAGGCAGCATAGGTCATAACATCTAATGGATTTGAAACAACAATTATTTTGGCATTAGGAGAATGTTCAACAACCTGAGTAGTTACAGATTTTACAATGCCTGCATTTGTTTTTATTAAGTCATCTCGACTCATCCCAGGCCTTCTAGGAATTCCAGATGTAATGACAACCACATCGCTATCCGCTGTTTTTGTATAATCATTTGTAGAGCCAGTTATCCTTGTATCATAGTAATTTACTGGTGATTTTTCCCATATATCAAGGGCCTTACCTTCGGCAAAATTTTCTTTAATATCCAACAACACTACTTCATTGGCAAGTTCTTTTTCTGCACACACATCCGCGCAAGTTGCGCCTACGTTGCCTGCGCCAATAACACTTATTTTCATGCCTTCAAAGGTATTATTTTGACCGAAGTCTTACAAAGAAATTTCTCTTACCGAAGAAGAAATCTTGACCCTTCCTTGTGTTTGTTTTAAGACTTCCGAAGGCTCAATTCCAGGAGCAACTTCTGTAATTAAAAACCCTTCAGAATTTATCTCCAAAACCGCCAAGTCGCTTACTATTTTTCTGACACAAGATAGGCCTGTTACCGGCAAACTCAATTCTGAAACCAATTTTGGTTGCCCATTTTTGCTGCAATGCGTCATCGCTACAATGATGTTTTTTGCTGAAGCGACCAAATCCATCGCTCCACCCATTCCTTTAACCATTTTACCGGGAATTTTCCAATTGGCGATATCACCCTTGTCATTTACCTGCATTGCGCCTAATACGGTAAGATTTACCCTTCCACTTCTAATCATAGCAAAACTTATCGAGGAATCAAAAAAGCTACCTCCTGGAAGCACTGTTACGGTCTGTTTACCCGCATTAATTAAGTCTGCATCAACTTGATCTTCCGTTGGGAATGGACCCATATCCAACAAACCATTTTCTGATTGAAGGTGTATCTTCATCCCTGATGGAATAAAATTGGCAACCAATGTAGGAATGCCTATGCCAAGATTTACGTAATATCCGTCTTGAAGTTCTTGTGCAATTCTCTGTGCTATTTGGTTTTTACTTAACATTTATTGACTGTTTGTGGGATTGATATGTCGAAATTTTTGAAGATGATGGGTTAATAGGTCTATTTTTTCTTTTTCATTTTTTGTGCAAACTGCGTGGTGAAACAAGTGCGATGCTTCCACTTGATTTTTGCCCCAACAACAGTATTTTGTACTGATGAAATCTACTTTTATTTTTCTTTTCATAACTAGTTGATTTAACAAAGTTTGATCTGCTAAAAATAATTTTGTTAAGCCAACTTTGTAGAGTAAATATATTTGACGTAATGGGCTAGGAAGTTTGATATACCCTTGCAAAATTCTAGATGTATCTTTAAATAATTTTCTGTTTACTTCATTGGATCTTATCCAAAGAAAACCGCCATTTAACTCATTTCTAGTGTCCTCTTGCATGGCAGTAAATGAGGAATGCTCAGCGCGTTCTAGTAGAAATTGAAAAAGTCCCACTTCATTATAAATGTAAATATCAATATCTAAAATTAAACAATGCTTACCCCTATTCTGCTCTAGAATTTGCACAACTTTTTTTGTTTTTAGCAATAATGAATAAAACCACCCTTCGTTGCCAAACGCTGTTTCTCCGTGCTTATCTTCAATTTTATGTGCATTGAAAACAAACTTGGAAAAACCCCCGTGAAATTTCGAAAAATTTCTGTGCAATCGCGCCACATTATCTGACCATATATAATGTGCTTGGATCACTTTTTCGTCGTTCTTTGTTCAATACGTTTTTGGTAATCTCTGCCTTGAAAAATGCGATCTACAAAAATTCCAGGCGTATGAATTTCGTTTGGATTCAACTCTCCGGTTTCTACCAACTCTTCTACTTCAACGATAGTTATCTTGCCCGCCATGGCCATCATTGGATTAAAGTTTTTGGCGGTATCTTTATACATTACATTCCCGTAAGTATCTCCTTTCCAAGCTTTTATCAATGCAAAATCTGATTCAAAAGCATGCTCAAGGAGGTACATCTTTCCATTAAATGCCCGTGTTTCCTTTCCCTCGGCTACCTCAGTACCATAACCTGCAGGTGTATAAAATGCTGGGATACCAGCTCCTGTAGCTCTGCATCTTTCTGCCAATGTACCTTGTGGCAACAATTCAACTTGGAGCTCTCCTGCCAACAATTGCCTTTCGAATTCTTGGTTTTCACCAACATAGCTTGCAATCATTTTTTTTACTTGTCTATTTTTCAACATCAAGCCTATTCCAAAATCATCTATGCCTGCATTGTTTGAAATACATGTAAGATTCTTGACATTTTTTTTAACTAGTGCTGCAATGCTATTTTCTGGGATACCGCACAAACCAAAACCACCCAACATGATGGTTTGACTATCCTTTATATCAAAGATTGCTTTCTCTGCGTTTTCAAAAACTTTATTCATGAAGATAGAACTTTATCCTACAGCAATAATAGCCATTTGGTATTTATTGCGATTCATCTTTATCTTTGGAGACCTTGTTTAAAATCCTAAGTATACCATTTTTGCTTCTGCCCTTCAATTTGCTTGGGCAAACGCTGGGTTTATTTGGAAATGAATGGGTAAATATAGACCGGAGCTACTATAAGTTTTATACCGCTGAAAAGGGTATTTATCAAATAACATATAGTGATTTAAAAGACGCTGGCATCCCAATTGACTCGATAAATCCTAAATCTTTACAATTGTTTCATAATGGCTTAGAGATTCCGATTCATGTTGAGGGTGAAAAGGATAATTCCTTTGATACAGCAGATTTTATTTTGTTTTATGGAAACTACAATGATGGTAGTTTGGACAAACTACTTTATCAAGATACTGCTCAACAAACAAACCCTTACCAAAGTTTATATACTGACTCAACGGCATAGGTGGTAAAGAATACTTTAATACGCATACAGGTTTTCCCATTGAAGAAAATGACCTTTTAGATTTTTTGAAAAAATCGTCTGAAATCATCGAGAATATCAATAAAAATTTCAATCACTACGATTCATTCTGTGAGAGAGCAACAAAACATATCTTAGAAAAATACCCGCTTCAAAATGAGGTGGATAAAATTTCGCAGGTTTTTTTAGAGTTTATTGACCAAGCAATTGCCCAACACAATCACCAAAGCCAATCCTAATTCCCTCCTTCTCAGCCCAAGCACGCATGCTTATAGTGTCCTTGTCTTCGATAAAAGTTCTTTTCTCGCCATTACTAAGTTCTATTGGCTCTTTACCGCCCCAGCTGAGTTCCAACATAGAACCAAATGAACTTTTGTCAGGCCCACTTATCGTGCCACTGGCCATAAGATCGCCCGCTTTAATATTGCAACCATTTACTGTATGATGCGCCAATTGTTGATAAATATTCCAATACAGATATTTGTGATTACTTCTTGAAATAATTTCTCTATTTCCACCGTTTGGCGTTATGCCCACTTCTAAATGTATATCAAAACTTTTTTTTCCAGAATATTGAAGATAAGGAAGTACTTTATCTTGCTTTGGGCCTTGTGTTTTAAATGCATGCAAGGCCTCCATGGTAACTATCCACGGGGATACTGTACTGGCAAAATTTTTACCTAAAAAAGGACCTAATGGAACATATTCCCACTTCTGAATATCTCTCGCACTCCAATCATTAAATAATAACATACCAAAAATGTAATCC
>CEOK01199032.1_pt1 | contig 12801 bp, 12 predicted proteins | sample 427001 | NCBI WGS metagenome assembly CEOK01 (sample SAMEA2591108, study PRJEB7988) | marine metagenome | isolation source: saline water (ENVO:00002010), including | reverse complement strand
AGAAATATTTTGTCATTATATTACAAATAATAGCAAAATTTTCCAATTTTTTTTTATTTTGACCCTGAATCTAAGAATTTATCAAAGAATATCTCTTCATTTGACATGCCTTCAGCTGTAAATTCTTTTATGGCGGCGTCTATCATAGGTGGTGGGCCACATAAATAACCTTGACACTCTTTCATATTCAATTTACCTTTTTCTATATAATCTGATTTTAAAAAGTCAGTTACCATACCTCTAGCACCAGTCCAGTCAGAATCTTCTGGCTCCATATTTAAAACATAAACAAACTCAAATTTATAATTAGGGTTCCATTTTTTCTGAATATCTTCTAAATCGGATCTACTATATATGTCCTCTTGTGTTCTTGCTCCAAACAAGTATATAGCATCCCTTTCAACTTGATCTATTGCGGCTTGTTCTAAGATAGCTTTTACAGCACTCATGCCACTACCACCCGCAATGCAAACCATTGGACCTTTGCCATCACGATAATAAAACGATCCAAACGGAGTATTAACTTCTAGTTTTTGCCCAGTAGGATCTTTACCAAAAAGCCATTTACTAAATCTTCCTTTTGGAACATTTCTTATAAAAAATGATAATTCGTTAGGATTTTCATTTTGAGGGGCTTTAGCAAATGAATAAGATCTTGAAGATCCTACTTGCTTCACCATAAGTTCAGAGTATTGTCCCGCATATCCGTTATGTTCTAAACCTTCAACTCCTACGGTTAATTCCATTATATCGTGTGTTAATGGTGTAATCTTATTTACAACTCCTTGGTATGATTTTGTTGGGCTAGTTTTAGCTTCCCCATCAATTTCAACAGCGATACTTAAAGGAGTTTTAGCTCGAGACTGGCAAGCTAATATCATTCCATCCTTTAACTGATCGCCATCTAATACATAGCTAAAATCAGCTGTAGCGGTAATTTTACCATCTGTTAATTTGCACGCGCATGACCCACAGCTACCAACTCTACAATCATGCGGGAATGCAACTCCAGCTTTTAAAGCAGCATCTAAAATATTTTGGTCAGGGTCAACTTCGAATTTATATTGATCAGAATTTAAGCTGACTTCCTGAGGGCCTTTCTTTTTACCTAATCCAAACATAAAAATATACTAATTCCTTGTATTTAAAAAATTAATTTAGTTAAAAAATGTCGTATTTTCAAGTACCCAAAACCTATACTACATTAATCCCAACGTTTCTTAATGTGCCTGAATCAACGTCTTCTTTTGTTGGAAGACACGTATATGGAATAATATCTTCTTTACTTGTTGATGGATGGCTTTTAACAGCAGCACACCATTCGCTAACTTTCGCCCTTGACGATATTACGTCATTACCTGAGATTTCTAAAGCATTTACACATGCCATCCAATGAATATCAGCTAATGAAAATTCACCACAAATGTATACGCCTTTTTTCAATTTTGGATCTGGCGGGTTTGCTAAGATGTTTTCTAATATATCAAATGATTTGTTAACTACATCCATATTACCTCCAGAACCAGTTAACATTCCGTAAGCTTCCATTTGAACGTAATCTGTCGCTATATGAGCATATTGATACATGATCGCTCTAATTACACCATTTCTGGGAACTAGTGACGGACCAAAACCCTTGTCATCTAAATAAGAGATTATAGCATTTGGACCATAAACAATATTATCCAAGTCTTTTAGTACTGGGGCACTGTGAAGTGGAGAAATATCTGCAGCTTCCTCACCACTGTCAATTTTATGAGTTTCTATATCTACGCCTTTTTCAGCGGCTGTTTGCAATGCCTTAGCTGTGTTTATACAACTCGGATTGCCATATAATTGCATCGCCGATGCCAACTTATCACCGATCATATTTCCCTCCTAAGAGAATACTGTTATAAATTATTATTCTATCTTTAAAGCACCTGATGGACACTCTGCTACAACGTCAGCTATTTTCTCCTCTGAACTAGCAGATGTATCGATAACAAATTTACCATCTTCGACTTTAAATACCTCTGGTGCTCCTTGCACACATTTTCCAGCATGAATGCAAACACTTTCGTCCCATGATACTTTCATATCGTTCTCCTCATATTTTTTTAAACTTCGATCTTTATTTTACCGAAAAAACTATAGTCTGCAAAGCCTTATATATTAGGCGATATATTAAGATTTTTTAAATTTAAGACTTAAAGAGTTTATGCAAAATCTTTTATATGACGGGCTTGGTCCATCGTCAAAAACATGCCCTAAATGACTTCGACATTTTGAACATTGAACTTCAATTCTTCGCATTCCGTGGCTATTATCTTCTAAAAAAAGTATGTTTCCCTCTTTTGCCTGCGAGGTAAAACTTGGCCATCCTGAGCCGGAATTAAATTTGTCTTTAGAATTAAAAAGATAACTGCCACAGCATTTACAAAAATACTGACCGTCTTCAAAAAACTTGTCATAACTACCTGAAAAAGCTGGTTCAGTACCTTTTTGTCTACAAACAAAAAATTCTTCCTTTGTTAAAATTTCTTTCCAATCTTTTTTCATTAAAACTTAAAAAAAATATTTAATCTAAACCTTTCATTGTTAATTTAATTCTTCCTTGTTTATCTATTTCAAGAACTTTTACTTTAACAATTTCGCCTTCTTTAACCTTATCAGTAACATTTTCAACTCTCTCTTCGCATATTTGAGAAATATGAACCAATCCATCCTTTCCTGGAAGAACAGTAACAAATGCACCAAAATCCATAATTTTTGCAACTTTACCTTCATAAATTTTATCAACTTCAACATCAGCAGTTAGTTGTTCAATTTTAGTTTTTGCTAGTTCTACAGCATCTTTGTCGACTGCTGATATTTTGATCATTCCACTATCATCTATATCTATAACTGCTCCAGTTTCTTCTGTTAATGATCTTATTGTCGCACCACCTTTACCTATAACATCTCTTACTTTATCTGATTTAACTTGTATGGTTACAAACCTTGGGGCATTCTCAGAAACTTCTTCTCGAGAGGAATTAATAACTTTATTCATTTCTCCTAAGATATGCACTCTACCATCTTTTGCTTGAGCCAAAGCTATTTTCATTATCTCCTCGGTTATTCCATTTATCTTAATATCCATCTGAAGGGCTGTTACTCCATCTTTAGTTCCAGCTACTTTAAAATCCATATCACCCAAATGATCCTCATCTCCAAGAATATCTGAAAGAACAACAAAATCTTCATTTTCTTTTATTAAACCCATTGCAATGCCTGCTACTGGAGATATTATTGGAACTCCTGCATCCATTAAAGATAAACTGGTCCCACAAACACTTGCCATTGAACTAGATCCATTTGATTCAGTAATTTCGGAAACTACCCTTATAACATATGGAAAATCATCAGGTGATGGTAAAACTGGCACTATTGCTCTTTTTGCTAATTTTCCATGCCCTATTTCTCTTCTCTTTGGAGAACCAACAAAACCTGTTTCTCCCACCGAAAATGGAGGGAAATTATAATGTAGCATGAATTTATCCTCGTATTTTCCATCTATAGCATCAATTATCTGACCGTCTCTATCAGTACCTAAAGTTGCAACAACAATTGCTTGAGTCTCTCCCCTTGTGAACAATGCACTTCCATGTGTTTTTGGTAACAAATCTACTTCGATTGAAATATTTCTTACCGTTTTATTATCTCTACCATCTATTCTAGGCTTTCCTGCTAGGATATTTTTCCTAACAACATCTTTTTGTAAATCATGAATTGAATTCTCTATACAATCTTTTTTACATTCTTCTTCAGTATTATATTTTTCAACAGCATCTTGTCTTATTGAAGATATTTTTAAATTTCTTTCCGCTTTATCCGATATTAAATAAGCTTCAGTTATACTTTCTTTAAATGCGCTATAAACTTCTTTTTCTAGATTTTCATTTTCATTAACCGGCTTATTCCAAGTGTAATCTTTAACTCCAAATTCATTTGCAAAATTATTAATCTCATCTATTAAAACCTGCATCTCATTGTGACCAAAAGATACTGCGCCAAGCATCACATCTTCATTAAGCATTTTTGCTTCAGATTCAACCATAAGTACTCCATCTTTTGTACCTGCAACCATAAGATCTAAATCTGAAGAAGATAATTCAGTTTTGCTAGGGTTTAATAAATAAGAACCGTCTTTGTAACCTACTTTAGCAGCTCCAAGTGGTCCTTGAAATGGAACTCCAGATATTTTAAGTGCTGCAGATGCACCAATTAAAGATACTACATCAGCATCTATCTCTGGATTTAAACTCATAACAGTACATATGACTTGTACTTCATGAGTAAATTCTTTTGGGAATAATGGCCTTATTGGTCTATCTATTAATCGTGAAATTAAAGTTTCTTTTTCTGCTGGTCTACCTTCTCTCTTGAAAAAACCACCAGGAATTTTTCCAGCCGCATAAGTTTTTTCTTGGTAATTAACTGTTAATGGAAAAAAGTCTCTTGCTTGCCCATCATCTTTTGCTACAACAGTGGTTAGTACAACTGTACCACCAATATTAGCTAAAACAGCACTATCAGCTTGTCTTGCTATTTTGCCTGTCTCAAGAATTACTTCGTGATTTCCATAATGGAACTTTTTTGTTATTGGTTTCATAGATCTCTCTTTTGGTTATCTTCTTAAACCTAATGACGAGACTATTGTTTGGTATCTTTCAATATTCTTTCTCTTCAGGTAATCAAGTAGCTTTCTTCTAGTGTTCACCATTTTTAATAGTCCATGGCGCGAATGGTGGTCTTTTTTATGTACACTAAAATGTTCAGTAAGAAAATCAATTCTCTTGGATAATAATGCTATTTGTATTTCTGGAGATCCTGTATCCTTATCTCCATTTTGATATTGCTCAATAACTTTTATTTTTTCTTCTGTTGATAATGCCATATTTTTCACTAATTCTTTAATTTAAGGCCGCATTCTAGCACGTTATATTCATGATACAAACACTAAGTTTTATAATAATATTTTCTTAGGTAAAAGCTCAGAATTTTCATTAATTTCGCCGACACCTATAAATCTTCCATGATAATCATAAATCTTAACAGTTTTTGATGGTCTTTTATTAGTTTTAATTTTACTTCCATTCAGAATTTTGACTACTTCGTTATCCAAAAGTTCATGCGTAGTAGTATCACTTAATAATAAATCTACATTTATTATATATTTATCAAATATTTCTTCAGTAGTGCTTGACAGTAAAATATCTAGATTAATCGATTTCGAAAGATCAATATCTGCTATTTTTGTTCTTTTTAAACTAGAAATTAAAGCACCGCATCCAATTTCTTCACCAATCTTTTCAGCTAATGTTCTAATGTAAGTTCCTTTCGAACAATTTACTTCTAAAAGTAAATTTTCTTCATTTAGATGTCTTAAATTAATATTGTGTATAACTACATTTCTTGAATCTCTATGAACATAAATACCTTTTCTTGCATATTCATACAAACGAATACCTTTATATTTTAATGCAGAATACATTGGCGGAGTTTGCTCAATAGAACCCATAAATTTCTCTTCTATTTTTTTTAGATCAATGCTCCTTATATCAGGGATTTTTGATGAAGATATTATTTCTCCAGTAATGTCACCAGTTGTTGATGTGATACCAAGTTTTATTGTTGCCTTATACGATTTATCTGCATTTAGAAATGACGAGCAAAGTTTTGTAGCTTTATTTAAAAATATAATTAATAGGCCGCTGGCAAGTGGATCGAGAGTGCCAGAGAAACCTGCTTTTCTCTGACTCAATTTTTTTTTTACTTTGCTTAATGCATGATTTGATGAAATTCCAGAAGGTTTATCAAGTATTATGCAACTTTGTTTAAAATCTAGCATCATTTTAAACTTTTATTTATTAATTCTTCGAGCTCAAAGGCCTTTGATTCAGTATTATCATATATAAATCTTAAGTTTGGAACTGATCTTAAATTTGAATTCTCTGACAATTTTTTTTTGAAAAATAATTTTGAAGAGTTTATAGCTTTTGATAACAAAGAAATTTCTTCTGTGCTTTTATTTTTTTGGTTAAAAATTATAAAAAATATTTTTGCATTTTTTAAATCTTTTGACACCTGAACTTCTGTAATTACAACATTCTTTATTCTTGGATCATTTATTTCACTTTGAATAATTTTTGCAATCTCTTTCATCAAAACAGAGTTTATCCTGTGTACTCTTTGATTATCTGAATCATATTTCATTATTCAATTTTTCTTGCAATCTCTATTCTTTGATAAACCTCAATATTATCACCAGCTTTTACATCATTGTAGTTCTTTACGGCTATTCCACATTCAGTTCCAAGTTTTACTTCATTTACATCATCTTTATGCCTTCTTAAAGATTCAAGTTCCCCTTCATAGATAACTATATTATCTCGTAAAACTCTTATTGGGTTTCCTTTTTTTACAATTCCCTCTACAACTTGACATCCAGCGACAGCGCCCATAGCTGATGATTTAAAAACATCTTTAACCTCAGCTAATCCTAATATCTCCTCTCTAGTTTCAGGAGATAAGAGCCCGCTCATTCCGGCTTTAACATCATCAATTAAATCGTAAATAATACTGTAATATCTTAAATCGATATTCTTTTCTTCAACAGTTCTTCGTGCTTGGCTATCCGCCCTAACATTAAAACCTAAAATTATCGCATTGGATGCTTCTGCAAGAGCAATATCTGATTCGTTAATTGCACCAGCTGAAGAACTAATTATTTTAACTGTTACTTCATCAGTATTAAGTTTCGAAATAGATTCACAAATTGCTTGTGAACTTCCTTGAACATCAGTTTTTAATAAGATATTTAATGATGGAATTTCACCCTGTTTAAGATTACTAAAGATGTTGTCGAGTGTGGGAGCCTGGTGTTGCGATGCAAATTTATTATCCCTGATTTTTGTCTTTCTAAACTCTGCAATATCTCTTATTTTTTTATCATTGACCGCAGATAAAACCTCATCACCAACGTCTGGAGCGCCAGACAGCCCAAGAATAACTACAGGTGTTGATGGCGTTGCATAATTTACTCTCTTTCCATCCTGATCTATCATTGCCCTAATTCTTCCAAATTCTTGTCCGCATATAATATTATCTCCAGTATTCATACAACCTTTTTGAACCAATACAGTTGCAGTCGCACCTTTACCTTTATCTAAAGAAGACTCTAAAACAATACCAGTTGCTGAGCCTTTAGAAATAGCTTTTAGTTCAAGAACCTCTGATAATAAAGAAATTGAATCTAATAAATTATCAATTCCAGTACCTTCTTTGGCAGAAACTTCTACAAAAATATTTTCACCACCCCACTCTTCTGGAATAATTTCATACTTAGTTAATTCTGTTTTTACATTCTCTACATTTGCGCCTTCTTTATCAATCTTATTTATTGCAACTATTATTGGTACTTCAGCTGCTTTAGAATGCTCAATAGCTTCAATAGTTTGTGGCTTTACCCCATCGTCTGCGGCTACAACTAATATGACAATGTCTGTGCAATTTGCTCCACGGGCCCTCATTGAAGTAAATGCAGCATGTCCGGGTGTATCTAAGAAAGTCAATAATCCTTGATTTGTTCTTACCTGATAAGCACCTATATGCTGAGTTATTCCTCCGGCCTCTCCTGAAGCAACCCTGCTTGCTCTAATAAAATCTAGTAATGAGGTTTTTCCATGATCAACATGACCCATTATGGTTACAGTAGGAGGCCTGGACTCTAATTCATATTTATCTTCAGGCTCAATAGTTAAAAGATTTTTTTCAATATTCTCATAATCAATAGCAGTTACTTTATGACCCATTTCTTCAATTAATAATGTTGCTGTATCTTGATCAAGAGATTCATTTATAGTAGCCATAACTCCCATTTTCATCAAAACTTTTATAACCTCAGCTGACTTAACAGAAATCGCTGTAGCAATTTCAGCTACAGTAATATATTCACCTAATTTTACAGTATAAATCACAGGCTCAGTAGGTTTTTCAAATTGATGCTTATCTTCAGTATTTTCAGATTTTGATTTCTTAGAAGGATTTTTTCTTACAATTCTATTTTCATCAGAAATATGTATTTTTTTTCTTCTTTTTTTTGACTTTATAACAACATTATTTTTATCTTCGTTATTAACAAATTTTGTCTTTGATTTCTTTTTTCTTTTTTTAATATTCTTATCAGAGTCTGTATTATTTGCTGCGTCATCAGAAGTATTAATATTTTCGTTATAGTAATCTTGATTTTGAGAAAGTCCATTTTGACTGTCTTTGAAATCTGCATCTTCTTTGTTATTAATATTATCTTCATCAGATGCAAGTTTTGCATTCGCATCAGTAAAGTTATCTTCTTTTTTTAAATCCAGCTTTTCTGTAATTTGATTATTTTTTTTTGAAAAAACTTTTTTTCTTCTTATAGTAGTTGTATTTTTTTGCTTTTCAATGGCATCGTTAACTTTATTATTATCGTCATTATTATTTTCTGTTTTTGTAATATTTGATGTTTGTTTTGTATTTTGACTATTTCTAACGTAATTTAATAGTTGCATCTTTTCTTCATCACTTATTAAGTCATCCTCATTTTTTTTAGTTACACCAGCAAGCTCTAACTGATCTATTAAACGACTCACAGGCAGCCCTACTGTTTTTGAAAATTTTTTAACCGTTATATCTGTCATTATTATTTGACTCCCTCCAACATTGGAGCTCTTGCTGTCATTATTAGTTTTCCTGCTAATTCTTCAGTCATATCTTTTATCGGCATTAATTCATCAATGGATTGATCAGCCAAATCGTCTATAGTTATTATTCCCCTACATGCTAACTCAAATGCTAAATCATTTGACATTCCTTCCATTTCTAAAAGAGCTTTTGATGGCTCTGCATCCATATTTAATGATTCTGGATTTATCGCTTGTTTTAATAAATAATCTCTGGCTTTACTTCTAATCTCTTCAACAATATTTTCATCTAATGCTTTAATTTCAGTCATATCTTTTGGCGGAGCATAAGCTATTTCGTCAATACTTGAGAAACCTTCTTGCGCTAAGACTAATGCAATATCAGATTTAATATCTAAATACTTCGAAAAATTTTCACTTATTTCTATTGTCTCAGCTTCACTTTTTTCGTCAGCCTGGCCTTCAGTCATAACATTTAAGTCCCAGCCAGTAAGTTGACTTGCAAGTTTGACATTTTGTCCACCTCTGCCTATGGCCTGCGATAACTTTTCTTCTTCAACAGCTATATCCATACTTCTTGTATCCTCATCCATGACTATAGATAATACGGTTGCAGGTGACATTGCGTTGATTACGAATTGTGCTGGATTTTCATCCCATAAAATTATATCAATTCTTTCACCTGCTATCTCATTTGATACAGATTGGACTCTTGATCCTCTCATCCCAACACATGCCCCAACTGGATCGAGCCTTGGGTCGTTTGATTTTACTGCTATCTTTGCTCTTACCCCAGGGTCTCTTGCAGCACTTAAAATTTCAATCAAGTCTTGCCCAACTTCAGGCACTTCTAGACTAAAAAGATTAATTAAAAAATCTGGATGTGTTCGAGATAAAAATAATTGTGGCCCTTTTGCTTCTGCTCTTACCTCTTTTAAAAATGCTCTAACCCTATCACCATTTCTTATGGCTTCTCTTGGGATAAGATCATCTTTTTCTATAAAACCTTCAGTATTATTTCCTAAATCAATTAAAACACCATTGTGTTCAACGCGCTTAACGATACCCATGATTAACTCGCCGACTTTTCCTTCGAATGACTCAACAATTCTTAATCTCTCTGCTTCTCTAACTTTTTGAACTATAACTTGTTTTGCTGTATGAGCAGCGATTCTTCCAAAGGGTACTGACTCTATTTCTTCTTCTATTGAGTCACCAATTTCAATTTCTTCATATTGCTTTGTAGCGTAAGAATGAAGAATTTGGGCATCTGGTGATGAAAATTCTGGATCATCATCCGATAAGACAACCCATCTTCTGTAAGTAGTATAATCTCCAGATGATCTATCAATTGATACTCTGACATCTACTTCTTTTGAATATTTTTTTCTAGTAGCAGTTGCTAATGCAATTTCTATAGCATTAAAAATGATCTCTTTATCAACCCCTTTTTCATTTGAAACTGCATCTACTACATTTAAAATTTCTTTACTCATTTTAATTTCTCCAGACTATACCTTTAATCTTGCGTTTTCTATGGAATCATATTTAATTTCATATGATTCGTTGTTTTCATTAATAACCACGTGATCTTCTGTTACACCAGCTATTAGACCTTTAATATTTTTTCTATTTTTAACTAACCATTTCAACTTTACTTTCACTTCTTCATTTAAATATTTATTAAAATGCTCACTTGTCATCAAAACTCTATCAAAACCTGGAGAGGATACTTCTAATACATAATTTGGATCACATAATTTTTCAGTATCTAAAAGATGTGTGACTTGATGACTTACTCTTTCACAATCTTCAATTTTTATACCGTTCTCGCTATCAATATATAAGGTAAGCTTAATTGAATTACCTTGTTGTGTAACACTCAATCCCCACATTTCATACCCCATGGCTAAAACCACCGGTTCTAAAGCTTTTGCAATTTCTTTTTTCAATTAAAAATACCTCTAATCTAAATAAATTCATCCTTAGACGAAAAAAACCCCATAAAGGGGCTCTAAAAAAATCCTTTTTTAAAGGATTACTAGTTTAAATCAATATTTATAGTATATTTTGGAAAGCGTAAAACATCAACATATTTTAAAAATACACATATTTTCATCTATTTACGCAAGAAATCTATTAAACATATTTAATGTTTAGTGCATTATTTAGAAAAGCTAATTTTTATCATTATCTTTGCTATTTCTTTTCCTTATTATTGGGTCTAAATGTCGCTTTCTCAACCGAAGATTTTTTGGAGTAACCTCTAAAAGCTCATCATCATTGATATAAGACATCATTTGTTCTAGAGACATTTTTCTGGGCGGAACTAAAGTTACTGCCTTATCAGTTCCAGATGCTCTTACATTTGTTAGCTGTTTTCCTTTTAAAACATTAATAGCTAAATCATTTTCTTTACTATGCTCTCCTACTATCATACCTTGATAAACTCTGGTTTGAGGGTCAATAAACATTATTCCGCTTGACTGAAGATTGAAAATTGCATATGCAACGGCTGTTCCAGTCTCAGTTGAGATTAAGGCTCCATTTCTCCTTGATCCCATTTCCCCTTTATACGCCCCGTATGAATGAAAAACTCTATTAATTACACCAGTTCCTCTAGTATCAGTTAAGAATTTACTTTGATATCCAATTAGACCTCTTGAAGGTGCTAAAAAGATTAATCTAACTTTCTCCCCTTCAGTTGAATTCATGTCAATCAATTCTGATCTTCTCTGGTTCATACTATCAATAACTGTGCTCGAAAATTCTTTATCAACATCTATAGTTACCTCTTCAAAAGGCTCAAGTTTATTATTTTCAGAGTCTGTCTTAAGAAGTACATTTGGTCTGGAAACAGTTAATTCAAAACCTTCTCTTCTCATCTGCTCAACAAGGACACCAAGCTGTAATTCTCCTCTGCCGCCAATTTCAAAAGCATCTTTATTTTCATTTTCAGAAAAAGTTATGGCTACATTTATTTCATCTTCTGCCATTAATCTTTCCCGGATGGCAGTTGATGTAACTTTTTTTCCTTCTAAACCAGCCAAGGGAGAATCATTCACTAATATTGTTATTGACATGGTAGGAGGATCAATTGGGGTTGATTTGATTGGAATTGATACCTCAGAATTGCATATAGTATCAGCAACTGATGTTTTTGTTAGGCCTGCTATGCATATTATATCTCCTGCATGTACCTCACTAACCGGAATTCTTTCGGCCCCATTGAATCTTAAAAGTTTTGTTAGTCGTCCTCTCTCTATAATTTCTCCGTCTAAATTTATAGACTTAACACTGTCATTAACTTTTGCAGAACCTTGCTCTACTCTTCCTATTAAACATCTGCCCAGGTAGGGATCAGAATCCAAGAGTGTTGACAGCATTGCAAAAGGTTTATCAATTTCTACTTTTGGTGGTGAAACATACTCTAATATTAGATCTAATAAAGCATGTAAATTTACTCTCTCATCACTAAGTTCTTTATTGCACCAGCCGTCTCTACCTGAAGCATACATAATAGGAAAATCTAATTGTTCATCGCTTGCATTAAGAGATACAAATAAATCAAAAACTTCATCAATGACTTCATCAGGTCTGCTATCCGATCTATCTACTTTGTTAATTATCACCATTGGTTTAAGTCCCTGAGCTAAAGCTTTACCTAATACAAATTTAGTTTGAGGCATTGGACCTTCAGCTGCATCAGTCAAAAGAATAACACCGTCAGCCATTCCTAATACTCTTTCAACTTCGCCGCCAAAATCTGCATGTCCAGGCGTGTCTATTATATTAATTCGGTTATTTTTCCAAGAGATAGAAGTTGGTTTGGCTAAAATTGTAATTCCTCTTTCTTTCTCAAGATCACCGGAATCCATCAATCTTTCTTCTATTTGTTGATTTTCCCTAAAGGTTCCACTCTGTTTTAATATGGAATCAATTAATGTAGTTTTTCCATGATCGACATGGGCAATTATAGCGATGTTTCGCATATCCGCAGACATAAGCACCTATTTAAAATAATAAAAGAAATTTAACTGGTAGCGGAGGTAGGATTCGAACCTACGACCTTCGGGTTATGAGCCCGACGAGC
>CEOK01191003.1_pt1 | contig 12837 bp, 14 predicted proteins | sample 427001 | NCBI WGS metagenome assembly CEOK01 (sample SAMEA2591108, study PRJEB7988) | marine metagenome | isolation source: saline water (ENVO:00002010), including | reverse complement strand
TAATTTCTCTTGCCTCTTGTATTGCTGCTTCATAACCTTGAACTTTACTAAAAAAAGGACAAGCTCCCCATAATAGTGACAGCTTTCTTTTTACGTTAATTTCAGGTGTCATAACTACTAATAATAAATTTGAACGTTCTCTGGACATTCTATAAGCCGTATTTCCAGATGCTGTAAAAGCAACTACAGCTTTTGCATTAACAGACTCAGCCAAACTAACAGCAGAACGTGATACTGCATTATAAATAAAGTTTTCTCTTCTTAAATTTTGTGGTCCGTCGCCTGGATTTATTTTAATATGGTTTTCAGCTGATGTTATTATTCTATCCATAATGCTTACAGTCTCAAGAGGATAAGAACCAATAGCTGTTTCTGCAGATAGCATGACTGCATCTGCACCATCAAAAACAGCAGTAGCAACATCAGAGGCTTCCGCTCGTGTTGGCGACGGTGTTTCAATCATAGATTCTAGCATTTGTGTAGCAACAATGACTGGTTTACCCGCTTGTCTACATTTAAGAATAATTTCCTTCTGTATGCCTGGGACTTCTTCAGGTGCTAATTCAACTCCTAAATCACCTCTTGCGACCATTATACCTTCGCAGGCTTCTATTATTTCATTTAATTCTTTTAAAGCAGATGGCTTTTCTATTTTTGCAATTACACCTGCTTTATCACCAATATATTTTTTTACTTCTTCTACATCTTTTAATTTCTGAACAAAAGAAAGAGCTACCCAATCGATTTCTTGATTTAATATAAATTTGAGATCCTCAATATCTTTGGAGGTCAAAGGGCTTGTATTTAGTACAACATCAGGAAGGTTAACACCTTTATTACTTTTGATAGCTCCTCCTACTACAACTTCAGTTTTTATTTCATCTTTAGATATATCTTTAACTTTAAATTTGAGCTTTCCATCATCCATAAGTATGTTTGAGCCAATTGATAAACTTTTAAAAATTTCATCGTGTGGTAAATTTACCCTTTTAAAATCTCCAATTTCTGGATTTTTATCAAAAATGTAATTACTCCCCTTGATCACTTTTGATTCATTCTTTACTGCTCCAATTCTAAATTTTGGTCCTTGGAGATCAGCAAGAATTGCAACATTAGCATTCATTTCTTTTTCTGCTGACCTAATGTATGTAATTCTTTTTAAATGGTCTCCATGGTTTCCATGACTAAAATTTAAACGAAAAACATTTACACCTGTTTTTATTAATTTTTTGATAATATTTTGGTCATCTGTTGCTGTGCCAATTGTTGCAACTATTTTAGTCGATCGAGGAAACTTTGAGTCTGTCATTATTTGTCCTTTACTTTAAACCTTTATACATTAATTTTTAAAAAAATATTAAATTTATTTATTTAAAAATTAAAATCGGCAAGCTATTTGCAAACTCCTAACATACTACAAGGAGAAATATAGATGGCTCAGATTGTTCCCTTTCCACTTGATAAAGTAAGAAAGTCAAAAAAAGAAAATATTTTTGAAAAAAAGCATATTTTACATATGATTAAAAATATTAGACAAAATTACCCTCCATCACTTTGGAACACGGTTTATCAACTAACAAAACATGGTCATATTGATAATGATGAGATATACAACTCTTCAGATACAAACCCAAAAAAATAGATTTTTTTATTAAATTTCTATAAAAAAACAAAAGTATTTCATAATATACAAAAGTTATTTAAAGTTATCTTATAATGGAATTAAACTTTGAATATCCCATTTTATATACTTTTAGGAGATGTCCTTATGCAATGAGGGCTAGATTTGCTATTAGGTCATCCAAGATAAAAGTAGAAGTAAGAGAGATTAAATTACAAGAAAAACCATCTGAATTTTTAAAATCATCTCCAAAAGGAACTGTCCCAGTATTAATTATGAATTCAAGTCAAGTTTTAGAAGAAAGTTTGGACATAATCAATTGGGCTTTAAATATAATTGACCCTGATAAATGGCTCGTCAAGGGGAAATTACAAGACAGAGAGATTAAAAACCTATTAGATGAACTTGAAATTACATTTAAAACTAATTTAGATAAGTATAAATATCCAAGTAGATTTTCTGAGATTGACCCACATTTACATAGAGATGAAAATTTATGCTTTCTTGAAAAATTAAACTCTTACCTTCGAAATAATAAATCTCTCAATTGCGAACATCTTACTTTTTTGGATTATGCTGTATTTCCATTTATTAGACAATTTAGAAATGTTGATCAAGAATGGTTTGATAAATTAAATTTTAGTCTTTTAAATAATTGGCTTAATCAAATCATTGATAGTGAAGACTTTTCATCTATAATGAAAAAATTCAAAAAATGGGAACCAAATGATTTACCAATTTATACAAATTTTGAATAATTAGTTTACCTAGGAGATATTTTATGTCAGAAGCATATGTTTGTGAAGGAACAAGAACACCAATTGGGAAATTTGGGGGAAGTTTATCTTCTATTAGAACAGATGATCTTGCAGCTTTGCCTCTTATATCAATGAAAAAAAACTTACAAAAAATTGACTGGGAAAATTTAGAAGAAGTTTTTTTTGGCAATGCTAATCAGGCGGGTGAAGACAATCGTAATATTGCAAGAATGGCCCTGCTTTTAGCAGATCTTCCACATACCGTTCCAGGTATAACACTAAACAGGTTATGTGCTTCAGGTATGGAAGCTATATCAAGCGCATCAAGAATGATAAAATCAAATGAAGCAGATATGACTATTGCAGGAGGCGCAGAAAGCATGAGCAGAGCTCCTTTTGTAATGCCCAAAGCTAATTCAGCTTTTTCTAGGAATGCAGAAATTTATGATACAACAATAGGTTGGAGATTTGTAAACCCTAAAATGAAGGCTACTTACGGTATAGATTCAATGCCTGAAACCGCAGAAAATGTTGCAGAAAAATATCAAGTTAGCAGGGATGATCAAGATAAAATGGCTCTTAATAGTCAAATAAAGGCTTCTGCTGCAATTCAAAATGGAAGATTAGCCAAAGAGATTACTCCAGTAGAAATTCCTCAAAGAAAAGGAGAAACCTTAATATTTGATAAGGATGAACATCCCAGAGGCACATCAATTGAAAAACTTTCCTCACTTCCAACACCATTTCGAAATAATGGCACTGTTACTGCCGGGAATGCCAGCGGTGTGAATGATGGTGCTGCCGCAATGATAATTGCAAGTGAAGAAGGGGTGAAACGAAATCATTTAACTGCAAGAGCAAGAATAATTGCTGCTGCAAGTTCTGGGGTTGAGCCAGCATTCATGGGAATTGGACCTGTTCCTGCTTCGTTAAAAGCACTTAAAATATCTGGAATTAAAATGAAAGATATTAATGTTATTGAAATAAATGAAGCATTTGCCGCGCAAGGTTTAGCTAGTTTAAGGTCTCTTGGTATTGAAGACGACGACGAAAGAGTTAACCCAAATGGTGGAGCAATTGCACTAGGGCATCCTCTTGGCATGTCCGGAACAAGATTAGTTCTTACAGCAACTCAAGAATTAATTGAAAAAAAATTAAAATATGCATTGTGTACAATGTGTGTTGGTGTTGGTCAAGGAAGTGCAATCATAATAGAAAGGGTGTAAATAATCTACATAGATTGATATGCTTGTCTATCTATAGATACTGAGCTTATATAAATGAATACTGTATCATTTCTTGATAAATTCATTTTTTTTAGATTATAAGTTGTTATCCTTGCTCTAAGTTTTTGAATATTTTTGTTTTTTTTTAAATTTTTTAGTAAAATTATCAACTCAGAAAATGCTGAATTATTTTCAATTTCAATAGTAGAAATTAAACCTTCCAATTCATTTTCTGTGATTTTTGTTTCTAAAGGAGATAATGAAAGCAGTATATCTCTAGATCTTATTCTAACTCTAACTACATTGTTAAAATTACCAGGTAAGCCCGGAACAATCAATTTTTGTCCATCCAAATCAAGAGTTGTTATATGCAAATTATGATCTTTGCTTATAACTATTCCATCTAAGACGGAGCTTAACTCAAACTTTCCTGTCAGATCTCCAAATGAATTTGTATTTAGGATATCAGAAACAGATCCATTAGCAATTTTTTTGCCATCTTTGATTAATACAATTTGATCTCCAATTTGTGATATTTCTTCAATAGAATGGGTAATATATAATATTGGTATTTTAAATTTTTTATTAAAATTTTTTAGAAAAACTAATAATTTAGCTTTATATTTTATATCTAAATCTGACATTGGTTCGTCTAAGAGCAAATACTTAGGTTGTTTTAAAATTGTTCTTGCTAAAACCACCCTTAATTTCTCACCTCCAGATAAATTCTCTGGTGATCTATTTAAAAGAGAATTCAATTCAAGGTGCTTAATCAGATATTCTTTAGAAATTGAATTTTTATTTTGGTTTTTTATTTGATTTTTTTTAATAACAAAATCAATATTTTCTTCCACACTTAAGTGTTCAAATAATATTGGATTTTGAAACATTATTCCAAATGGCCTCTTGTTAGGAGGATGTTTGTCTGTGTCATGAAGTTCATTACCATTAAAAATAATTCTAGTTTCTATACTATTAATAAATCCACCTAATGCAGAAATTATTGTAGATTTTCCTGATCCATTTGGGCCATATAATATAGTTATTCCATTGTTTTTAAAATAATGCTCAAAATTTAAAAATAAATTTCCAATTTTACCTTTTAAAAAAACCGATAAATTTGACATTATTTAATTCTTACAACTGTTGTTTTGTTAAAATAAAATAGAGTTAATAATATAATAAATGATAGAATTAACATCCCACCTGCTAAAATATGTGCTTTCCCAAATGATAATTGTTCTACATGATCATAAATCGAAATAGCAATTACTTTTGTTTTACCATGAATACCACCTCCAACCATTAAAACGATTCCAAATTCACCTAAGGTGTGTGCAAAGGATATTATAAAAGACGTTAAAAATCCTTTTTTACATAAAGGCATTATTACATGTAAAAAGGTTACTAATGGACCAGCTCCTAAACTATAAGAAGTTCTAATAGTATCTCTTCCAATTTTTTCAAATGATGCTTGAAGAGGTTGAACCCAAAAAGGTATAGAATAAATGATTGAAGCCAGAACTAAACCATAGAATGAAAAAATTAATTGTTCTCCTGTTAGAAGTATGAAAATTTTACCTAATGGTGTTTCAGGATTAAAAAATACAATTAGATAAAAGCCAATAACTGTAGGTGGTAACACAAGTGGTAGGGTCACTATTGCTTCAATAAATGGTTTGGTCTTTTTTGACTTAAATGCTAAAAAATAAGCTAAAGGGGTACCTATTAAGGCGAGGAAAAAACAAGTAACAACAGCTAACTTTAATGTAATTAAAATTGAAGTAAAATCTGAACTTAAATGGTTATAAATATCCATATTAAAAGACCAACTAAATTTGGAATTGATTTTGAGTACTATAGCCTAACTAGAATATAATGGGGAATTATAAATGTCATTTATAAAAACTGATGATAATGTAAAATTATTTTATGAGTCTATTGGTAAAGGGGAACCGATAATTTTTGTTCACGAATTTGCTGGTGATTATAGAAGTTGGGAACCTCAAATTAATTATTTTTCTAGATATTATCAATGCATATCATTCTGTGCTAGAGGATACTCACCATCTGAAGTTCCAGAAAACGAAAGCAGTTATAGCCAGAAAAGAGCATGGCGTGATATATTAAGCGTGATGGATAATCTAAAATTTGAGAAAGCTCATATTGTTGGTTTATCCATGGGAGGATTTGCAACGCTTCATTTAGGAATAAATGCTCAAGATAGAGTGTTAAGTCTAGTAATAGCTGGTTGTGGATATGGTGCCATACCAATTGATAAAACTAGTTTCAATAAAGAAGCAGACTTTTCTAATATTTCGTTGGATAGTGCAAAAATTATTTTAAATGAGGGAATGGATAAATTTGGATCTGAATATGCTCTAGGTCCTTCTAGAGTTCAATTTCAAAATAAAGATCCAAAAGGTTGGCAACTATTTAATGACCAACTAATAAAACATGATCCTGTCGGTTCAGCCAATACTTTATTGGGCGTTCAGAATAAAAGACCTAACTTATATTCTTTAGAAGAGGAAATAAGAGGTATAACTTGTCCAACACTAATTATAAACGGTGATGAGGATGATATGTGTCTTGAAGTAGGTTTGTATTTGAAAAGAACTATTAAGACAGCTGGTTTACTAATAGTTCCTAAAACAGGTCACACAATCAACCTAGAAGAACCAGATTTATTTAATAATCATTTACTTAAATTTTTTACTGCAGTGAATTCATCTTCATGGGGAATTAGAGATAAAAGAGCAAAAATTATAAAATTCTAATCTCTAAAATTTTCATACTGTAATGGGTGCTTTATATTTAATTCTTTTATTAATTTAATTGCCGCTTGAAGATCGTCTCTTTTTTTCCCAGAAACTCTTACTTCATCTCCTTGGATAGATGTTTGTACTTTACTTTTTGAAGATTTAATTGCCTTCACTATCTTTTGAGCTACTTCTCTATCAATACCTTGTTTGATTAATATAATTTGTCTAATGGAATTACCTGATGCAGCTTCTGGTTTTTCGAATTCCAACGCGCCTGTATCTACCTTTTTTCTAGTAAGGTGAGTGATAATAAGATCTTCTACTTGCTTTCTTTTTAAATCGTCATCAGCTCTAATTATAATCTTATCTTCTTGTTGTTCTACTGCACACATACTTCCTTTAAAATCGTACCTAGTGCTAATTTCTTTTTTGACACCATCTAAACCATTTTGAACTGAAGGCATGTCTATTTTACTTACTATATCAAAGCTAGGCATTTTTTTATCCCCCCTTATAATTTTATAATTACAATATTAAATTTTTATTTTTCAAACAATCTAAATATATGTTGATAGATATTTCTTAAAATTATAGGTTATGAATGTATTAATTTTAGTTGTAGTTTGTGATGGATATCGTATTTAAATTATTTCTACTTATACCTTTAATTCTAAGTACAATTTTCCTTTTTATAAATATTGGAATATGGGCAATATTTCCATCCTGGTTTTTATGTGGATTAATTGACGTCTCTAGACACAAAACAATGGATCTCAACTTAATTAAAGAATATTTCATTGGGAAAGGTTTTTTAACTTTTTTACTATCACCATTAAATCTTCTATCTGATCTATTATCACATAGAAACCTTCATACTTATAAAATTGAAGACCTTCCACAAGGACATCAAAATGAAATAAATGACGTTATTTCGCTTTTTGATAAAAACAATAAAGAAATTAAAAAGAGATTTAAAGAAAACCCAAATGATAATAGAACAATGTTATTTTATAAATGGTATGGATATGAACTAGATGATTCAATTGAAGAATTTAATGATGAATATAAATATCTCAAAACTATTGGTGTTTCACTTTTTAGAGAAAAGACTTCAACGTCTAGACATTTTGGTCCTCTAAGAATGACTTATCGAATTTTATATAATTTTAATAAAGTTAAAAAAGATGGATCCTTTATTGAAGCTGATGGTAGAATTCATAAGTGGAAATCTGATCCATTATTTATTTTTGACGATACATTAATACATCAAAGCTTTAATGAAGAAGATGATCTAAGATTTTGTGCTTTTATTGATATTATTAGACCTTCTCATTTTGATAATATAATCAAAATAATTTTAAAATTAGTCGGTTTTTTATTAAAAAATACTAGAAGTATTTTTTATAAAAATTGGAAAATGATATAAAAACTAACTATTTGGCATCAGTATCTGTCTAACCACTTCACCTTTTGACAATTTATCAAAACCCTCATTTAAATTATCAAATGTAATTTTCCCATCAATCAATTTGTCCACTGGCAAACGTCCTTGCTTATATAAATTTAGAAATCTAGGTACATCTCTTACAGGAACACATGAACCCATATAGCTTCCTAAAATTGATTTTTCTTGTGCTACTAAATCACTATGATTAAAACTAAACTGAGTGTTTATGGGTGATAAACCAGCAGTAACAACAGATCCTCCATATCTAATAATTTGGTAAGCTGTATCCATTGCTTGTATTACACCAGCTAGATCAATAGCATAGTCAACACCGCCATTTGTTAAATCTCTTATTTCTTCAACCATATCGTTGTTTCTATTGTCAAAACAATGTGTTGCACCAAGTTCTTCTGCTCTACTAAATTTTGATGGATCGATATCAATTGCAATTATGGTTTCAGCTCCTGCTAGTTTTGCACCAATTATACCATTTAGCCCTACACCTCCTAATCCTATAATGGCAACTGAGTCCCCTGGTCTTATTCTAGCGGTATTTATTACAGCTCCAACACCGGTCATAACAGCACACCCAAAAAGAGCTGCATCTTCTATATTAAAGGCTTTATCAATTACAACAACAGATCCTCTATCAACTACATTGTATTGAGACATACATGAGATCCCAGTATGGTGATTAAGCCTATTTCCATCCATATCTGTCAATCTACTTCCACCTGACATTAAATCACCTTTACCTTTTGTTGCAGCTGCAAGTTCACATACTTGAGGTCTTCCTTCAAGACACCTTCTGCATCTTCCACATGAAGGCGAGAATTGAAAAGCAACATGATCTCCAACTTTTATATCTTTTACTGCACTTCCTAACTCAACTACTTCACCCGAACCTTCATGACCAATTACTAATGGTAAGGGCATTACTCTAGATCCATTAATAACTGACAAATCAGAATGACAAAGACCTGCACCCATAACCTTCACAAGAACTTCGTTTTCGAGAGGAGGTGATATTTTGATTTCCTCAATAGACAAAGGCTTAGAGACCTTATATGGCTCAGCTAATTTATTATTTCTGATAACTGCAGCTTTACATGTAATTGACATTAAACACTCCTATTTCTAATATTTACCGGCTTGCCATGAGGTGTAGATAAATAAGCTTGCGTCCAATCTTTTTTTAATAGCATCAAAGTATCTTGATTGCTTATTTTCTTTATAATGAGAATTTCTTCAAGCGCATTTAACCAACAAGAAAAATAATCATTACTGCCATCTTTTTTTTTAGAGAGTGATCTTTGTTTTTTAAGAGACTCTCCAAAAACTTCTACAAATTCTTTCCAGCTAAAGTTTCCTTTCTCAGATAATTGAACTGTAATCGCAAATAATTGACTATGCCAAGGATTTTGGAAAACAATTTGATCTTCGGTTTTCTTCGTGAATGGTAAATTATAATCAGATTTCATCTTTATTTTTTTTAAAATTAATTTGGTAAAAGTTTTAAGTATGGCTCCCATAGGTCTAGAAGGATACTGTCATTTTGACTTTCAGCTGATTCTCCCCATAACTCTGAAGATTTAAACTCTACAGTATATAATGGTAAAGGGTTCTCTCCAAAACCATGAGCGTTTTTATCAGGGAAAACATGATTGTTATTATAAGAATGAATTACTCCAACTCTTCCCATGGCATATTTAGGTAATCGTGTATGACCGCCACTAACATCTTTATTTGGACTGTAATTTTGTGTAATAACCTTATCACCTATATCAAAAACAGGATTTACATTTGTGTCTCTAATAGAAGGACCTCCCCAACCTAGTGTTTTTTGAACATCTTTAGCTAACCAAGTCCTGTGATCAAGTTTGATATCTTTATCAGAAAACTTTGTTAAAGTTCCATTTTTTGCGGCAGAAACATATTCTTTTAACTCATCTAACGAAACAAGTTTTTTGTCTATTAAAAGATTAGTAAGAGCTGCTAACCATTTTTCGTAATAAGAAAAATTTATATAATCTTTTGGTGGCAAACACTCTCTATAATGACGGCTAATATCCAGATTCCATTCACCTAGAGCTCCAGCAGCAAGAGTAATTGCCCATGCCTTTGCATGCCACTCATACTTGAAAGTTGGTTCACAGTTAGTTACTTCATTATCATTGTCTCTTGAAACAGGAATTGATCCATCACCAAAACGACCACCCATGTCGTGCAATCTACTCATTTTATTTCCTTTGGTAATCCAGTACCTATCATTGAATTTCTTGTTACCAATTCTGAAAGTTCACTTTCATTCATATTTTCAGTACCTTTTGGTCTCATTGGTAATACCAAATATCTTATTTCAGCAGTTGAGTCCCATACCTTTATTTGCACTTTTGGATCTAAAGATAAACCAAATTCTAAAAGAACTTTTCTAGGTTCTCTTACTGTTCTAGATCTATACTCATCACTTTTATACCAAGTTGGTGGAATACCAAGGACTGGCCACGGATAACAACTACATAATGTACAAACTATTACATTGTGAGTTTTAGTTGTGTTTTCAACAACAACCATATTTTCACCCTGTCTTCCTTGGTAGCTCAATTCTCTAATTGCTGATGTGGCATCATTTAAAAGTCTTTTTTTATATTCTGGATCTACCCAGGCTTTAGCTACAACTTTTGCTCCATTTTTGGGGCCTATTCGATTCTCGTAGGTGTCGATCAATTCATCTAAAGTTTTAGAGTCAATTAAACCTTTGTTTAAAAGCAAAGTCTCAACAGCTTTTACCCTTAATTCAGGATCTGATGGCAAATGTGAATGCGCATGATCATGTGAATGATGATCATCAATTATATTTTTCTTTTCACTCATAATCCAATCCTTGTTTTTATAATTATATGTTTCTAATCTGGAATTAGAACTATTCTTCCATTAACTTTGCCCGATCTTAAATCAGACATTGCTTGATTAGCTGTTTCTAAACCTTGTTTTTTTACAGCTATTAATTTTATTTTGCCGGATTTGATAATATTAACAAGTTCTTTTAATTCCCTTAATTCCCCGACATAAGAACCTCTGAGGGTCATAGATCTCATTGGAACTAATGGCAATGAAAGTTTTAGTGATCCTCCATATAAACCTACTACAATTACCATTCCACCTTTTTTTACTAATGCTAGACCAAAGTCAGTAGTTTCTGGTCTCCCAACAAAGTCTATTGCTGCTGCTGAACCAATACCAATTTTATTTCTAATTTTTGTCTCTTCATCTGGTGAAAAAGCTTCATTTGCACCAGCTTCAATAGCTTTTTTCCTTTTTTCTGGGTCATTATCTATTACTAAAATTTTTGCTTTGTGCACTGCAGGAGACAATAAAATACCATTTATACCAACACCACCTGCACCAATAATAATAATCCAATCATGTTTTGAAGTTGTAGGAATTTTTTTAAGAGCACTAAATGCAGTTAATCCTGAACATGCATATGGTGCTGCTTGCGCAGGATCCATATCACCATAAGAAACTATATATTTACTATGAGGTACAATTATGTGATCAGAATAACCTCCATCAAGACGAGCACCTAAATATTTAGGAGCCTCGCATAATGTTTCATTATTTTCTAAACAAGCCGCACATTTTCCACAACCGATCCATGGAAATACTATTCCAGCATCACCTATTTTAATATCTTTTACATTCTCACCTAAAGCTACTACAGTTCCGGTAATCTCGTGTCCTGGAGTAAATGGTAATTTTGTTCCTCTATCAGCCAATGTTATTTTTTTTCCATCTCCTAAATCGAAATAACCATCTGCCAAATGAAGATCACTGTGACAAACGCCACAAGCTGTAATCTTTACAAGAACTTCATCTCCTTTAGGTTGTGGATTTTCATATTCTCTTAATTCTAAAGGTTCACCAAACTCAACAACCTGATAACTCTTCATAAAACAATTCTCCCCATCTGAAAATTATCAACTTCTTTTTGAAGTTTCGTACTTGCTTGATATTTCGTAATAATCATCAAATCCAATTTTTTGTCTTAAATCACTAAAATCAAGTAATAACCCAGACCTATCTTCATCTTTCATTAGCAAATTTAATGAGTTTGTCATTGCTTTCATTGCTGAACTCATAACTGTAAGTGGGTACACAGCAAGTTTATAACCAATTTCTGATAACTCTTTCATAGATAAATTTGGTGTAATGCCACCTTCAACAATGTTAGCAATTTTATCACCTGGAACTTCTTTACAGATTGTTCTCATTTCTTCTTTATTTTTTGGAGCTTCAATAAACATGATGTCTGCTCCGAGTTCATAAAATTTTTGTGATCTTGATATTGCTTCACTTAGACCGTGAGTGTGATTGGCATCAGTTCTTGCCATAATTAAAATATCATATCCTTCATTTCTCATATCACTAGCTGCTCTTATTCGATCAAACGCTTCTTCTCGATTAACCACGTCTTTTCCTGGTGTATGACCGCAACGCTTTGGTGCTAATTGATCTTCAATTAAAATGCCAGCACAACCTGCTTTGGAACATTCTTTCAATGTTCTTCGTACATTCATAGCATTTCCATATCCGGTATCTCCATCTACAATCATAGGTATTTCAATCGCATTGCAGATATTATTAGCCTGATCAAAAACCTCTGAGAAGGTCATAAGTCCAAGATCTGGAGATCCTATCCTAGAAGCAGACGCAGCAAACCCTGACATAAACGTTACATCAAAATTAGCTTGTTCGATTAATTTAGCAGACAAAGCATCAAAACATGATGGTACAGGAACAAAATCTTTTTCTTTTAAAATTTTTCTTAAATTATCAGGCTGACTTATTTTATTAATTAAAAATGTTTTATTTTTCATTTTAAATCCCCCTAGATAACTATTTCATAAAAATTTATAATTTAAAAGGAATATAGAGCGCTAAATCAGGCCAAATATACATTATGAAAACTGTGAAAATCATCATCACTATAAAAGGGAATACTCCTTTAGCTACCTCT